>Ga0214919_10000104_pt1 | contig 132888 bp, 135 predicted proteins | sample LL1503_MetaG_FD_177994 | JGI IMG/M metagenome (GOLD analysis project Ga0214919, IMG submission 177994) | Freshwater microbial communities from Lake Lanier, Atlanta, Georgia, United States - LL-1503 | ecosystem: Environmental > Aquatic > Freshwater > Lake | place: USA: Georgia | collected...
AGATTTCAATTTCATCTTCACTCCTTAGGTTGAAAGATGAACCAAAACCCTCCTTTAATCAAGTACCCCTATTTGTCTCACACACGCTGACGTCGGACAGGTTGATGAACTTGAGCTTGGTGAGCTATACCGCGAAATGGGCCAACCATTGAAAGCAAGAGCCAAACTGGCTAAAGTGGGAGAAGATGACAAGAAGCTGTGTGATTTGCAGTTGTCACTTCTTGAAATGGGTTACGCTGGACCTGCACGGTTCAAATACTAGTTTTAAATTGACAATTAAAGCCTAACGAATTTCAAGACAGGCGAAGCGCCGGCTCTAAAACCAAAGCTGGCCGACAACGTTGTGCTGAAGCCAAAACCATTCACGGTCATGATACGCGCGAGGCGCGAACCGAACGCAGCCTAGCTTCGGCAAGGCTTGCAGTGCTTGAAGAAGTTGGCTTTGCGCTGAGCTTTATGTCAGGAACTCGCACTCGGGGTCGCCGACCAGATCGCATGGCTGAGGCTCACCCTCAAATAGAGGTATTAATGGATCAAATTAAAAAAATTTCATTTTTACAAGTTGTAACAATCTAAAAATCAATCTGGAAATCTCTAGGAAAGTTCTGAATGGAATCACCGTGATGTACTTTCCGATGCCTTTAATTTTGATTTTGTACAAGTCCTGCTGAATTTGTGTTTCAAAATCGCTTTCTTGGCTAACCGGCATCGGGTGTACCCCAAGTGTCCTGAATCCAAGAAACCACTCCAAATCAAATGCAATGTCCCAAGAAAGTCGCATAGGCATCAGCAACTTCAACATCTGAGAAGCCGCCAGCCGATCCACCAAATAACCACCAGCGCCTTTTTCTCTTGTCAGACAAATTCCAAGCTTGAAATGGTCATCAATTGCTCTAACAGTCCACCACTTTCCATGGTTGACAGTGCTCAATCTGAGCATGTTCCAATCAATTCGATAATTCAGTGCCGTATGAATCACTTTTTGAATGTCAGGGTGCAAAGTGACATCATCTTCAAGAATCAGGGCGTAGTCTGCATCAGTTAGCAGTAAATTTTTAAGGCATTCAATATGACTTAAATAGCAACCAAGTTCGCGAGGAGCCCAAAGCCTGCCATGCAAATACTTGTAAGACCAAGCAGAGAAATCGGGATGGGGCTCTTTGAGTTCAGCGCCAATCACACCCGCCTGCCTTGTGTAAGAAATTCCAAGATCATCAAGTTGGGTTTTCATGTGCGCCATACGCTCAGGCGCACTGTCCATATTGATCACATACACATTGACTTCTGAACCATTTATATTCATGAATAACCTACGATCTAAAAACGATGACCATAAGCAAACATGATTACGGCAGTGCGACTAAACCAATTAAGCCAAGCCAAATTTATTGATATGCTTTATGGTATGTAGGAATTAAAAAAGCCCCGTAAGGGGCTTATTCATTGGCTGTCTGGCGGAGAAGGTGGGATTCGAACCCACGGTGATGTTGCCACCACGCCTGATTTCGAGTCAGGTACATTCGACCACTCTGCCACTTCTCCTGCATTCAACATTGCGGCTGGTCACTGCCACAAATTCTATCAGGCGCCTTTAAGCGCGCAATTCTCTGATACCACCCATATAAGGCCGTAACACCTCAGGCACCGTTACAGAGCCATCTGCATTTTGATAATTTTCCAGCACAGCCACCAACGCACGGCCGACAGCCAAACCAGAACCATTCAAGGTGTGGACCAGTTCATTTTTACCCTGCACATTTTTAAAACGCGCTTGCAAACGCCGCGCTTGGAAAGCTTCGCAATTGGAGCAAGAACTGATCTCGCGGTAAGTCGCTTGTGCAGGCACCCAAACCTCCAAGTCATAAGTTTTGGTAGCACCAAAACCCATATCACCAGAGCACAACAACATGACGCGGTAAGGCAAACCCAGCTTTTGTAAAATAGCTTCAGCATGGCCCGTCATTTCTTCCAGCGCTTCATAGCTTTTTTCTGGATGAACAATTTGAACCATTTCTACTTTGTCAAATTGGTGCTGACGAATCAGGCCGCGCGTATCACGCCCTGCACTGCCCGCTTCTGAACGAAAGCAAGGCGTATGCGCTGTGAGCTTCATTGGCAAATCTGATTCCGCCAAAATTTCATCGCGAACCACATTGGTCAGAGTCACTTCTGAAGTGGGAATCAAATACAGCGCTTGGCTTTCTGCGCCTTCTTCAGAATCTTGTCCGCCCTTTTTGGCAACGAATAAATCGCCTTCAAATTTTGGTAACTGGCCTGTACCGCGCAAAGTGTCTGCGTTAACAATATACGGTGTGTAGCACTCTGTATAGCCGTGCTGCTGTGTTTGCGTGTCCAGCATGAACTGCGCCAGCGCGCGGTGCATGCGCGCAATTTGACCGCGCATGAATGTGAAACGTGAGCCAGATAGTTTGATGCCGATGTCAAAGTCTAGGCCCAATTTTTCACCAATGTCCACGTGGTCGCGCACTTCAAAGTCAAACGTCTTGGGGCCTTTGCCGTCCACACTCCATTTGCGCACTTCCACATTGCCATGTTCATCGGCACCCACAGGCACGCTTTCGTGAGGCAAGTTGGGCACGGCCAAGAGCATGTCTTGAATTTCTGCCTGCAAAGCATCCAAACGCAATGCAGATGCATCCAGTTCTGTTTTGATGTTGGCCACATCGGCCATAACCTGATCGGTGCTTTCACCTTTGGCTTTCAACATGCCAATTTGTTTGGACAAGCTGTTGCGCTGGCTTTGCAATTCTTCGGTGCCTGTTTGTAAAGTTTTGCGCTCTGTTTCTAAAGAACGAAACTTTTCTACATTCAAAAAAGCTTGTGGTGTTTTGCGAGTCTCTAAACGCGCTACTGCGGCGTCTAAGTCTTTACGGAGCAAGAGAATGTCTAGCATTTTGATAAAAGTTATGCGGCCAAAAAATCAATGGCCATCGTCTAATTTTAGCCCTTTGGGCAAGGGGAATTTGATGGTCTCAGTCACGCCATCCAATTTGCGAATGGACGTGGCACCCAAGGCGCGCAAGCGGGTAATGACATCTTGTACCAGCACTTCAGGGGCAGAAGCACCCGCAGTAAGGCCCACTCGGTGTTTGCCTTCAAACCACTCATTTTGAAGTTCATCGGCACTGTCAATCATGTAGCTGTCTGCGCCCAGTCGGCTGCCCAATTCACGCAAACGGTTGCTGTTGGAACTGGTAGGACTGCCCACCACCACCAACACATCAACTTGGGGGCTCATGAGTTTGACGGCATCTTGACGGTTTTGGGTGGCATAGCAAATATCTTGTTGCTTGGGTTCGCGCACACTGGGAAAGCGCTTCTTCACGGCCAATAAAATTTCTGCTGCATCGTCCACACTCAAAGTGGTTTGCGTGACAACAGCCAACAACTCTGTTTGTTTGGGTTGAACTTTGAGCACATCGTCCGAGCCCTCTACCAAGTGAATGCCATTTGGCAATTGGCCCATGGTGCCTTCAACTTCAGGGTGACCTTTGTGACCAATCATGATGAACTCATAGCCTTCTTTGTGAAGTTTGGCCACTTCCACATGCACTTTTGTCACCAAGGGGCAAGTCGCATCAAAAATAGTGAAGCCACGCGCTTCTGCTTCGGCCTGCACTGCTTTGCTCACACCATGCGCGCTGAACACCAAGGTGGCGCCAGGCGGCACGTCGCTTAACTCTTCAATGAAGATGGCACCTTTGGTTTTGAGATCGTTGACCACATAGGTGTTGTGCACAATTTCATGACGCACATAAATTGGCCGCCCAAATTTGGCAATGGCCGCTTCCACAATGTCGATGGCACGATCGACTCCCGCACAAAAGCCACGCGGTTCAGCCAATAAAATTTCTTGCACACCCATATTTGCCTTCATTTTTATTTACTTGGTTGAATTGGTTCTACTTGCTTCATTTTGTTTTACAAAATACCAATGACATGAACTTCAAAAGTGACGGGATGTCCCGCCAAGGGATGATTGAAGTCAAACAAAACTGCGCCATCATCAGCCGCTTGCATCACGGCACCTGCATAAGTGCCATGGCCATCAGGTGTTGGAAATTGAACCACATCGCCAGGCACATAGTTTTCTTGAGCCGCACCCAACTGGGCCAACAACTTGCGCGCCACCCATTGCTGCATGTCGGGGTTGCGATCACCAAAAGCCACACCTGGGGCCAATTCGAAAGTGGTTCGAACGCCCTCTGCCAAACCCATTAGGCAAGATTCCATACCGGGCGACAACTCGCCAGACCCCAGTGACAAAGTGGCAGGCTTGTCTTCAAAGGTATTGATGAGCGTGCCCTGAGGTCCTGCCAATCGGTAATGCAGCGTTAGAAAAGATCCTGCTTGGATTGTGGTCATAAAACTTAATTCTGAGAAATGCGCTTTGAAGGCGCATCAAGCGCAATTCAATGCAAGCCAATGAAAATCCAAACCACCCCATGGAGAGGGCTTTGGGTTCAGACTCCAACAGTCGAATGCGCCATTGTAAAAAGCTTCTGCGGCTTTCGCCCGCAAAAGACTGAATCTGGTGCATTTATCTCTTCAGAAAACCCATGAACTTCCAAGAATTACCCCCAGACACCCGTCCTCGCGAAAAAATACTCACCCGCGGACCCGACGCTTTAAGCGATACCGAGCTTTTGGCCCTGTTACTCAGAACAGGGGTGGCTGGCCGCAATGTACTGCAATTGGCGCAAGACATGTTAATGGCCAGTGGCGGCCTGGCCAATTTACTGCTCACGCCGCCTGCGCAACAAGCAGCCATCAAAGGCCTAGGGCCCGCCAAACAATCCGAGCTCTTGGCCGTCATGGAATTGGCCAAGCGCGCAATGGCCCAACAACTCAGCACCCGGGAGGTCATGCAAAGTGCCAGCAGCGTTCAACTTTATTTACAGCTCCATTTGGCGCACAAAACACACGAGGTGTTTGCCATGTTGTTCCTAGATACCCAACACAAGCTGGTGTGCATGGAAACTTTGTTTCGGGGCACGCTCAGCCAAACCAGTGTGTACCCCCGTGAAGTAGTGCTCAGAGCGCTGCATCACCACAGCGCCGCGGTGGTGTTGGCGCACAACCATCCCAGCGGGTCGGTCCATCCCAGCCCTGCCGATTTGCACCTTACCCACAGTTTGAAATCTGCTTCGGCCATGGTCGACGTCAGGGTGTTAGACCATGTCATTGTGGGCCCGGGTCAGGCCTTTTCCATGGCAGAGCAAGGCGTTTTATAAGCCGACAGTTAAAACGCTTGCAGCTTGTGGCACCATTGGCTGGTGAAATTCCAATCGCTTCAAGATCTCAAACTGGTTCAAAAGCAAATTGCGGCAGCGCAGGCCAAAGCAGTTGCTGAGGTTGCCGCGCGCGCAGAAGCCATTCGAAAGGCAGAGGCGGATAAAAATCTGTTTGTACGCGCCATCGGCAAGGTAGCACCATTGCCTGTTCACAACAAAGCACATCTTCCCAGAACGCCGCGTGAACCTGTGGCCACCCAGCTTCAAAAAGACGAAGCCAAAGTCATTCAAGACTCATTAAGCGATGAGTTCGACGTGAGCACTTTGCTAGACACGGACGACGCACTGAGCTTTCGCAGACCCAGTGTGGGCACGGAAGTGACGCGCAAATTGCGAAAAGGCGAATGGGCTATTCAACGTGAAATTGATTTGCATGGCTTGCGCAGCGATGAAGCGCGATTGGCTTTGACGACCTTCATTCGCGAAGCCCACAAACACGGTATTCGATGTGTGCGGGTGGTTCATGGCAAAGGTTTGGGCTCCCCTGGCAAAACGCCAGTGCTCAAATCCAAAGTACACAGTTGGCTGGTCCAAAAAAATCAAGTGATGGCCTTTGTACAGGCCAAACCGGCTGAAGGAGGCGCCGGTGCCTTGGTGGTGTTGCTCACACCTTCTTGATTTATTCCGAAGCCTGACGCAGCGTTTCTGACACAGGCTGCCTGAGTACTTCAGCCAAGCCCCACCATCCCGCAATCCATGCCAAGACAGCACCTGTGAGCGCGCCAGCAGCAGGCACCCAAAGTGATGCAGTCCATTCAAATTCAAAGACAAATCTAGCCAAGCCCCAACCCACCAGTTCGGCCACCAAACTGGCCAAAAATCCGGCCAAGAGTCCGACACCCATGAGTTCTGCTGTTTGCACTTGACTCAATAAACGACCCGTTGCACCCAAGGCTCGCATGATGGCGAATTCTCTTTTTCGCTCTTCCCGCGTGGAAGTGACCGCGGCCGTGAGCACCAACAAACCCGCCATCAAGGTGAAAGCAAATAAAAACTCAACCGCACGAATGACTTGGTCCAACACATTTTGAAGTTGTGTGAGTGTGGCTCGCAAATCGACACTGGTGACATTCGGAAACTGCTGAAGCAAGTTACGCTCAAAGGCGGGCACATCTGGTGTTTTAAAAGCAGCCATGTAACTCAAGGGCACATCGGGCAAATTGTCTACTGGATAAATCACAAAGAAGTTGGCGCGCATCGAGCCCCAATCGACTTTGCGCAGAGAGGTAATGCGACCTTCAGAAACCACACCACCCACATCAAATCGCAAACGGTCGCCCATCTTCAGACCGAGCGTTTGAGCAATGCCTGTTTCAACACTCAGCGCATCGGTCTCGCCTTCTTTCCATTGACCTTGAACTACGGCATTGTGTTCTGGCTTGGCCGAGCGCGCAGACAAGTTAAATTCGCGGTCGACCAATCTTTTGGCGCGTTCATCGGTGTAATCTAGAGGGCTGACAGCGTTGCCATTGACCGCCACCAAACGACCTCGAATCATGGGATACCAGTCGTAGTCTTTCACACCCAATTGCTTGAGAGAGGTTTGAAAAGCCTGCGTTTGATCTGGCTGGACGTTGATCACAAAACGATCGGGTGCGTTCACAGGCGTGGCTTTGCGCCAGCTGCTGATGAGATCGGTGCGGAGCAAAACCAGCAAGACCAAGGCCAATAATCCAATTGACAATGCGCTGACTTGAACCACTGCATAAACGGGACGCGCCATGACTTGGCGCGTGGCCAACAAAAGCCATCTTGGCGTGGCATCCGACGGCACCCATTTGCGCAAGAGTTTCAAAACCAACCAGGTGGCACCTGCAAATAACAGGGTGGCGATCGCAAAGCCACCGACTGTCATCAAACCCAATTTCACGTCTCGGCTGGCCCACATGAGGGCGCCTGCAAAACCAAACAAGCCCGTAAGTAAAACTCCCACAGACGCAACTTGCAAACCACCCATGTCTCGGCGTATGACTCGCATCGCAGGAACTTTGGCCAACTGCAACACGGGCGGCAGACCAAAGGCCAACAACAAGGTCAGGCCCATGCCCAAGCCCAACAGCGCAGGCGCGGCGGAACTGGGTGGCAGTTGTGCATCCACCAATCCTGCCAACAGCCATACGAAAGCGTGATGAATGCCATAGCCCAGCATCACCCCAAACAAACTGGCCAACATTCCCGCGGTGATGAACTCAAAGGCATAAGCCACAGACAAAGTTTTTTGGCTCTGCCCCAAGACGCGCAACAATGCACAAGCATCGAGGTGCTTGCTTGCAAAAGTTCTGGCTGCCAGTGCCACAGCCACAGCGCACAACAGGGCTGCGAGCAGCGCAACCAAATTCAGAAACTTTTCAGCACGGTCGAGGGTTTGGCGCATTTCAGGTCGCCCGCTTTCCATCGATTCAATTTGAATGCCGCGAACTTCTGGCTTGTCAACTTCCAATCGGGCCCACTTTAAAAACTGCTGCACATTCTCCTGCGACGCATCGCCTGACACAGCCATGCGGTAAGAAATGCGACTCGCTGGTTGAATCAAGCCTGTGGCTGGTACATCAGATTGGTGAATCATGACCCTGGGTGCAAAATTCATGAAAGCAGCACCTCGGTCCGGCTCGCGGTCAATGAGTGCCGCTATTTGAAAGGACTTGTCGCCCAACCAAATCAAATCACCCATCTGAAGGTTCAACACTTCCAACAATGAAGGATCAACCCACGCTTGCCCAGATCTAGGCACATCACGGGTCAAGCTTGAAGTGGCTTCATGGTTGGCTGCACCTTCGCTTTGTGGCTTCTGCAATCTCATTTGCCCCCGCAAAGGATAGCCTTCCGAAACCGCTTTCAAAGCCACCAATTTGGTTTCGCCACCTTTGGCATCGTCTGCCCGGGCCATACTCGGAAAACTCAAAGTGGCATTGGTTTTTAGGCCGAGTGATTGGGCCTTTTTCTGAAAATTTTCCGCAGTGGGTTTGTCGCTGACCACCACAGCATCACCACCCAAAAGTTGTCTAGCATCTCGCCACAAACCTGCTTGAAGTCGATCAGAGAAAAATCCAACGGCTGTGAGTGCAGCAACCGCCAACACCACCGAAACAATGAGCAAATTCAATTCGCCAGAACGAAAGTCTCGCCAGAGATTGCGCAAGCCTAATTGAAATGCGCGCTGCCAAGAATGCTGACTCAAGGCAAGTAAACCAGGGCTCATGGGCGCTTTAGAAACTTCAGGCGGCATCTTGAAGCAGGGTCTTGCTTGAGACTTTGGCCAGCGCAACTTGCCATTTCAATCTGTGGGATGCACTGAAACACAAGAATCGCTTGTTAGTGGCACGTCCAATGGCACAGAGTTGAAGGCGTTCAGCCACTTCCAGTCCCATTTGGGTAATGCCACTGCGCGATACGGCAATGGGCACACCCATCTGGGCTGACTTGATGACCATCTCGCTGGTCAGTCTGCCCGTAGTGTAAAAAACTTTGTCGTGTCCGCTGACATCGTTCATGACCATCCAGCCGGCAATCGTATCGACCGCATTGTGCCGCCCCACATCTTCGACAAACATCAGCATGTCTGAGCCCTTGAACAAGGCACAGCCATGCACCGAGCCAGAAGATTTGTAAGTGGTTTCTTGAATGCGAATGGCGTTGACCAAGGCGTACAAGGTGGCCTGGGAAATGTGCGCGTCGGCGGGCAATTGAATGGCATCGATGTCGCTGACCAAGTCTCCAAAAACACTGCCTTGTCCACATCCAGTCGTGACAACACGTGCTGCCGTTTTAGGGCCAGCTTGGCTCAGGCCATCGCGTGTTTTGATGGCCGCCACACCAGGCTGCCCCATTTCACCTTCGCCTAAGGACCAATCAACTGTGACCGATTCAATTTCATTCACCGATTGAATCAAGCGTTGGTTTAACAGGAACCCCAACACCAGCCATTCAGGACTGGCGCCCAAGGTCATGAGCGTGACCAACTCTTTCTTGTCCAAATAAACCGTGAGCGCACGCTCTGCGGGAATGTGGACTTGAGAGCTTTCACCCAACTCATTGACCACCGTGATTTGGCGCGTCAATTCTGCGCGGGCTTGGGTCAGTCTGGGTTTAAGGGCAGGAGATTGCAAAATGGGTCATTCAAAGATTCAGGCCTGAGCCTAACGCAAAAAGTCCCACGCTTATGCAGCGAGGGACTTTCAACCTGATGGATTCAGGGAAAAATCAGGATTTTTTGGCTGGTGCTGCGGGTGCAGGTGCAGCGGCCACAAAAGGACCAGGATCTGCGCATGCAGGGGTAGCGACAGGCGGGTTAGTAGGCTTGCCACTGGCCTTGGCTGTTTTGTAATAGTGAGCCGCCACTTTTTCGCGTGACTTGCACAATTGAAAATCTGCTACTTTGTTGCCATGGGCTGTTTTAGCGGCTGCTTCTGCAGCCTTGGCTTTGGCTTCATCACTGGGGGCTGGCAACTTTGCCAGAGCAGAAACGCTGAACAAAGAAGCCAGTACCAAAGTGGCCAAGCTGATCAATGATTTTTTCATGGTTGGAATCCTCGTACTTCAGGCAGATGCGGATGTGGAAGCCGCGCCAGCATGGGCCACTGCTTCGGGAGATCTTTGAGCAGGAATTTTGCCTGCCTTGATGTCGTTGTACCAGAGCTCATGGTGTTCTTTGGCCCAAGTTTCATCGACATAACCTTCGAGCATGGCACTGTAAGCACCTTGCATGCCAATGGTGCCCATGTAAATATGGCCCATGAACATGGCCATCATGAGCACGCAGGCTACACCGTGAATCATGTTGGCAATTTGCATGGTGCCGCGCTCATAAATGAGTCCGGGAATGAGTTTGTCGAGCACCAAGCCCGAGGCCACCACAATGACGCCCAAGCCCAACACGCCAAACCAGAAGACCACTTTTTCTCCAGCATTGAAACGGTGTGAGGGCACTTCTTGTCCCGAGAGCATGCCGCCACCCTTCACAAGCCATGTGATGTCTTCCTTGCTGGGCCAGTTGTCTTTCAGAAAAGTGAAGAATACGATGATCAGGGAGACGGCGAACAAAGGACCCGCAAAGTTATGCAGGTTTTTCAGAGCGTAAGAGAGCCAACCAAACAAGGTGTTGCCAATGATGGGCTGTATGAAAAACTTGCCCCAAGCCATGACCAAGCCGGACACAGCCAAGCAAACAAAGGCAATGGCATTGGACCAGTGCGCCGCCCGCTCGAGAGGGGTGAATCGCTCAATTTTGCGGCCTGTTTCAGTGCCATGCAATTTCATGCTGCCCTTGCCGTAATAAAACAAAGCAATGGCCAAACCAGCAATGAGCAACAAAGAGCCACCGTAGGGAATGATCCAGTTGTTGCGCACTTGGCGCCATGCTTCACCCGCTGTGGTGAGCTTTGAGCCGGGGTACTGAACAAAGGGCTGTATGAGGTTGCCCGCTTCTGGCGCTTCGGATGCTGGCAAGCTGCTGTAGCCCGTGGCGCCAGCACCGACTTGTCGCCAAATAGGCGCGTTGTTACCAGGCTGAACCTTGTTGCGCTCCCCATTGTTTTGGTCCGCGTATTTAGGATCGGTGTTGGCATCGGGCGCAATGGAGAAGATGTTGGCACTTTGCACACCGGGTGCTGAAGACTTAGCTGTTTGTGGCGCAGCTGCAGTTGAAGCCGCAGCAGGTGTCACTGCAGGTGCAGTTTGTGCTGTGGCAATTGAGAACCCGCCCAACATCAGACCGGCTGCTAGCAGCCCAGATTGGAGGTTTTTCTTTACCGAAAATCGGTTCATGCTTGCTCTCCCACGTTCAGTTGGATCGCGTGTGATCGTTTTGCCCATATTGAGCGCGAGTTTTGAGTTGCTGGGCCCAGCTGTTTTTGTCGCCCGCTTTCCAGTCAGCCTCGGTGAACACCTTCACGCCTGTGCCTGTGTAAGGCGCGGCATCGAGCTTGGGCTGGCCGGCCAGTTCTTGGGCTTTGTCGCCACAAGCTGTGAGGCCTGTTACCAAAAGCAAAATGCTTGCAAGACCTGAGATTCGTTTCAAGCTGCTCATGATTTGGCACCTTTCGCATCGGTCTTGCTGCCGTAGGCAGTGCCCCAGCCCCAAACTTCTGCGCCCTTGCCGCGTTGCACCACGCGGTTGCGGAAGATGTCGGCCACCACGTCGCCATCGCCAGCGAGCAGGGCTTTGGTAGAGCACATTTCGGCGCATGCAGGCAACTTGCCTTCGGCTAAACGGTTGCGACCATATTTTTCAAATTCAGCTTGACTGCCATTGGCTTCAGGGCCGCCTGCACAGAAAGTGCATTTGTCCATCTTGCCGCGAACACCAAAGGTGCCAGCGCTTGGAAACTGCGGTGCACCAAACGGGCATGCATAGGAGCAATAGCCACAGCCAATGCACACGTCTTTGTCGTGCAAGACCACACCCTCTTCGGTGCGATAGAAACAGTTCACGGGGCACACTGCCATGCAAGGCGCATCGGAGCAGTGCATGCACGCTACAGAGATGGACCTTTCGCCGGGCACGCCGTCGTTCAAAGTGACCACGCGGCGGCGGTTAACGCCCCAAGGCACTTCGTGTTCGTTTTTACAAGCCGTGACGCAACCGTTGCATTCAATGCAGCGCTCTGCATCACAGATAAATTTCATTCTTGCCATGTTTTACTCCTGTGTGTGTGGAAAGCTTTACGCTTTCTCCACATCGCAAACGGTGGTTTTTGTTTCTTGCATCATGGTGACGCTGTCGTATCCATACGTGGTGGCCGTATTCACGGCTTCACCGCGCACGATAGGCGCTGCCCCATTGGGGTAATGAGCCAGCATGTCTGCACCTTGCCAACGTCCTGAGAAGTGGAAAGGCAAGAACACCGTGTCGGGCGCCACACGCTCTGTGACCAGGGCCTGCACATTCAAACGAGCGCCCGTGGGTGATTTGACCCAAGCGCGATCGCCATTGCGGATGCCACGCTTAGAAGCTGTTTGAGGATTGATCTCGACAAACATTTCTTGTTGCAGCTCGGCCAACCAAGGGTTGGAGCGAGTTTCTTCGCCGCCACCTTCGTATTCCACCAAACGACCTGAAGTCATGATGAGCGGGAACTTCTCATGCACCTTGTCGGCTATGTTTTTGTCTTGGATGGTTTTGTACAAAGTGGGCAGACGCCAGAATGCTTTCTTGTCTTCGTGCGTCGGGTACTTGGCCATGAGGTCAGGACGTGTGCCATACAAAGGCTCGCGGTGCTGAGGAATAGGATCGGGGAAGTTCCAGACCACAGCACGGGCTTTGGCGTTGCCAAAGGGATGGCAGCCATGGTTCTTCATGAACACACGCATCATGCCGCCAGAAGAATCTGTCTTCCAGTTTTTGCCTTCGGCTGCTTTGGACTCTGCTTCTGTCAGCTCGCCCCACCAGCCGAGCTTCTTGAGCAACACGTGATCTAGTTCGGGGTAGCCGGTTGTGATGTCTGCACCCTTGGAGTGTGAGCCGTCTTCTGCCAACAATGATTTGCCTTCACGCTCAATGCCAAAGTTAGCACGGAAGTTTCCGCCGCCTTCCATGACGTGCTTGGAGGTGTCGTACAAATTGGGCGAACCGGGGTGCTTGAGTTCGGGCGTACCGTAGCAAGGCCATGGCAAACCAAAGTAATCGTCGCCAAAGTCGTAGCCTGTTTCTTTGTCTTTACCGCCCTTAGATTTGAGCGTTTTGACATCAAACACATGCATGTTGCGCATGTGCGCTTTGAGGCGTTCTGGGCTTTGACCGGTATAGCCAATGGTCCAGACGCACTTGTTGATTTCACGCAAGATGTCTTCAGGCACGGGTTCGTCCAAGCCTTTGACCTTCTGCATTTTGTAGTTCACGACCAACTCTTTGCCGAAGCCCAGTTTGTCGGCCAATTGGTACATGATCATGTGATCAGATCGGCTTTCCCACAGGGGGTCAATGACCTTGTCGCGCCACTGCAATGAACGGTTAGAAGCGGTGCAAGAACCACTGGTTTCAAACTGTGTGGCCGCAGGCAACAAATACACGGCGCGGTTGGGGTTCAAGTCTTCGGGCTGGCCAGGCATGGCGGCCATGGCCGCTGTAGCAGAGGGATAAGGATCGACCACCACCAACAAGTCGAGCTTGTCCATGGCGCGCTTCATTTCCAAACCACGGGATTGCGAGTTGGGTGCATGGCCCCAATAGAACACGCCGCGCAAATTGCTGTCTTGGTCAATCAACTCGTTTTTCTCGAGCACGCCGTCAATCCAGCGCGAGACGGTGATGCCGTTCTTGCCCATCATGGCGGGGCTGGCATAACGTCCTTTGATCCATTCAAAGTCAACGCCCCAAGCCTTGGCGAAATGCTTCCAAGAACCTTCTGCCAAACCGTAGTAGCCAGGCAATGAATCGGGGTTAGGGCCGACGTCAGTCGCGCCCTGCACGTTGTCGTGGCCACGGAAAATATTGGTGCCGCCACCCGACTTGCCCACATTGCCCAAAGCCAATTGCAAGATGCAAGAGGCACGAACAATGGCGTTGCCAATGGTGTGTTGTGTTTGGCCCATGCACCACACCACAGTACTGGGGTTGTTGTCGTGCAGCATTTTGGCAACTTTGAAAACTTGCTCTTCCTTCACGCCGCAAGCTTCTTCCACCTTGTCAGGTGTCCACTTGGCCATGACGTCGGCTTTGACAGCGTCCATGCCATAGACACGGTCGTTGATGTACTTCTTGTCTTCCCATCCATTTTTGAAGATGTGATACAGGATGCCGAACAAGAACGGAATGTCGGTGCCAGAGCGAATGCGAACGTATTCGTCGGCTCTTGCCGCTGTGCGTGTGAAGCGTGGATCGACCACGATCATCTTGCAGCCATTTTCTTTGGCATGCAGCATGTGCAACATGCTGACAGGGTGTGCTTCGGCAGCGTTGGAGCCAATGTACATGGCGCACTTGCTGTTTTGCATGTCGTTGTACGAATTGGTCATGGCGCCGTAGCCCCATGTATTGGCCACACCGGCAACGGTGGTGGAGTGGCAAATACGCGCTTGGTGATCGGTGTTGTTGGTGCCCCAGAAGCTGACAAACTTGCGCATGAGATACGCTTGTTCGTTGTTGTGCTTGGAGGAACCAATGAAGTAAACGCTGTCAGGGCCGCTGGCTTTGCGCAAGTCGGTCATGCGCTCGCTGATTTCTTTGAGGGCCACGTCCCAGCTGATGCGCTCGTATTTGCCGTTGACCAACTTCATGGGGTAACGCAGGCGGTATTCGCCGTGGCCGTGTTCGCGCAATGCTGCACCTTTGGCGCAGTGCGCGCCCAAGTTGATGGGGGAGTCGAACACAGGCTCTTGACGAACCCACACGCCGTTTTCAACGACGGCGTCTACCGCGCAACCCACGGAGCAGTGTGTGCAAATGGTGCGCTTGACTTCCACTTTGCCAGCACCCATTGCACCGCCGTTCGGCATACCTGCTTGAGCTTTTTTGACCAAGCTCAGTTGCGATGCAGCGAGGCCAACACCGACACCCAAACCAGAACGGCGCAAAAACGTGCGTCGGTCAAGGGTGGGCAGTGCTTGAGTGAGGCCGCGGCGCAGGCTGTGCACAAACGGGGACGATGAAGCACCTGCGGTGCCAGAATTCTTTTTGGTCAACAACATGAAACTCTCCAGAAGAGGTGAGTGTTAGAAAAGGGATTAGACCAAGGTGGTCTTGTAATAGCGCTTCACGTGCTCGGAGAGCTCGTAGCCGCCACCACGCTCGGGCTTGGCTTTTGGAAGCACTTGGGGTGCCAAGTCTTGGACTTGAGGCAACAGGCTGGTGGCCGCTGCCACAACACCGACAGTACTGGCCCCTGCAAACAGGGTGCGGCGTGATAATTTTGGGTTTTGCGAACTCATGAATGCTTCCTCGAAAGATGCTTAGGAAATGCTTTGCATACGTTGACTATCGTATCAGGTTACAAGCCGGTAACAATGGGAAAACCCTTATAGATTTGAGCCTAAGTCAACAAGTCAAAACCTTGCGCCTCAATGCCAAGGAATGCTTGGGTAAATTCCGCCAAAACTGCATAAAATTTCGCCTTCGGATGCTTGCCAATGACCTCGCTCATCTCATGCGCCCAAGGCTGAATGTGTGCGGCAAAAAAAGTCTCTTGATGGGTCAAGTTGGACACCGACACATCGTCACCCGCAATCAAATACCGCATCACTTCGCACAAACAGGCGAAATGGTCTTCGGTCTCCGACATGCTGTCGTCGCGCTCCAGGCCCAAAGCGGATAAATCTTCCCTCAATCGGGCCACTGGCTTGTCGTTCAAAAAGCCACTGACGTAATGAGAAGCGTACAAATAGACCTCGGGTTTACCCACCCCTCCAAACAGATGGTTGTATTCGTTGGCGATTTCTTCATCAGAGCTTTGCCGAGCAGCCGTCACCACTTGTCGCCAAGGCTCCTCCAAAAATCCCCCTGCGACAGGGGCGTCTGTGACTGCCACCCGCATTTGTGACAGCAGATCAGGCGCAGGCACTTGGTAGAAAAGTTGGGCCAACAAGCCATAAATCTCTGCACGCGCGGTTTCTTCATCCAAGGCTGAGGAAGATGGCAAGTTGGAAGTCATGGCGTTTTGATTCGGTAAAAAGTTCTGGGCTGCGTTCAAGGCTTCAGCCCTTGGGCGGAATATTCACAATTTTGGCTTCGTCGGCATTCGAATAGATGTCAATCACACGGCAGTCGCCACACATTTTGAGTCGCTCCAAGGCCGCACCTTGGAACATGCTGTGCCCTGCCAATTTACCCAGCATGGCTTCAATGGCCTTCAGGGTGCCAAAGGGTTTGCCGCATTTCACACAGCCGTAGGGTTGCGATTGGTTCAAGACCTGCGCTTGTTTGCGCTCGGGTGTGCGCAAGAAACGAGGCACCAACTCAATGGCATCTTCTGGGCAGGTGGTGGCACACAGGCCGCACTGAACACAATTTTTTTCAATGAAACGCAGTTGCGGCAATTCGGGGTTGTCTTGCAAGGCGCTGGCCGGGCAGGCACTGACGCAACTTAAGCACAGTGTGCATTTGTCGACATTGACTTTCAAACTGCCCATGGGTGAAGCCTTGGGCAATGCGATGGCTTTGTTGGCGTCTGTCAATTCAGCAGGCGCATGTTCACTCAAATGGTCCAAGGCCAATTCAAGCGTACTGCGCTTCTCGGGGGCTACAGAAAATTTGGCAAACGATGCAGGCGCCAGATGCTTGCTTTGCGCTGATGCCTGTTTCTGGGCTTTCAAGTTGGCTTGCAAACTGCCATCTAAATCCATGGCATTTTTGGCCTGGATGATTTGAAAATGTTCACCGGTGTAGCCCAAGCCCGCCAGCAAACTTTGGGCAACCGCCATTTGGGCTTCTAAGCCTTCCACATATTGCGGCGCCTCTTCGTGGGTGTTGAGCACCAAGACTTGTTTGGCGCCATAGGCAATGGCCGTGAGCCAAACTTCCAAGCCCAAACTCGCGGTGTGCCACAAGGACATGGGTATGACATTGGCCGGTATGCCCTGCGCCAATTTCAATTGCGCCGACCGACCCAATGCTTCGATGCAGGCTTGGCCTGCCTCTTGGCTGTGAAACAAGAGCGTGGCATCTTTTCCGCCAGCAGCGTGATAGGTGGACAACAAGGTTTTGATTTTCAAACCTTGCTCTTGTGCTTTGGGGTAAGCGTAGGTGAGTGCACCGGTGGGGCATACCGTGGTGCAAGCACCGCATCCCACACACAGGTTGGGGTTGACTTTGATTTGTTGCCGCGACTTGTCGCTTGAAATGGCCTCGGCTGAACAAATGTCTACGCACGCATTGCAACCCACGGTTTCGTTGCGGCTGTGCGCGCACAGCTTTTGTTTGTAGGCAAAGAACTTGGGTTTTTCAAACTCGCCCACCATGTCGCGCAACTTGAGCAGGGTGGACAGGTCTTGGCCATCCCACTTGAAATAGCCTTGGGGCGGCGCGTGTTGCAAAAAGCTTGGGCCAGTTGCGCCAGCGCCTCTGAGGTCCAAAATCAAATCGAACTTTTCTGTCGCTTCAGCAGGCACACGATTGAAATCGATGGCGCCGGCCGCTTGGCAAACTTTCACGCATGCACGGCTTGAATTGCACGCATTCATGTCAATTTGATAGTCCAGGCCAATGGCGTTTTCGGGGCAGGCCTCCACACAAGCATTGCAGCGGGTGCACAAATCCAAATTGATCGGATTGTTTTCGGTCCACGACACATCAAATGCGCCAAGCCAACCTGCGAGCTTTTGCAGCTGCCCTGCAATGACGGGGTATTGCCTTGTTTGTGCGCCGCCAGCTTCGCCGGCACCCTGCGCAAAAATCACCACTTGCAAAACGTCTGATACCAAGGCTGCCGCTTTTTCGGCTTGGTCAATGGGGCCGATGATCAGCAAGCGGCCTTCGCTTTTGAAAGGCACAGCGGGCACAGGATCTGGCTCTGGCAAGTGCGCTGCTGCCAGCAGAGCTGCCAACTTAGGACTGGCGTTTTGGGCATCTCGGCTCCAGCCACCCATTTCGCGAATATTGACAAACTTGATGGGCGACGTGGCGCCTTCGGTTTGAATGGCCAGCTCTGAAAAAAGTTTTTTCTCTTGGGTGCAAGCCACCACCACTTCTTGGCCCGACTGTATGGCCTTTTGGAAAGCGCCCGCTTCTCTGCGGCAAAGTGTGCTGTGCAGCGTCAGCGATTCACCCAGTGCCTGACCCAGTTTCTGGGTCTGCAGGGGCATCGTCTGATTGCAATCGCAAATGAGTGTGGTCATGGGGGGCTGGATCGTTTTCTAGAGGGGCTGAACTTGGGGCTTCGCCTTGCAAGTTGTCGTTTGCTTGTGAGGGTTCTGTATTTTGTGTTTCGGTTGGAGCAGACTGTGCCACATCTTCAGGCGCTTTGACCAAGCCCAAGAATTGCGCACCGACCATTTTGGCCAACATGCCCTCGGGTAAGGGGTCCGGCGTGTTGTAGTCGCCAATGTAAATGTCCAAGCCGTCCATGATGTTGTAGTGCGGATCGGCCAAGAGTTTTTTCATGGCAGCGTTGCGAACTTCTGGCGACACACCTTGCGTCATGAAAGACGTGAAATCAGATTCGGGTGTGAGTTTGGAGACATCCTCCAGGGTCAGAACCTTGGCAGGCTCTTCGGTTGTTGTGCTTTGCGAATTGGGCGCAGTATTTTTTTGGAGTGCACCCGCCTGAGTGGCCAGGGGTGCATTTTGAGTTGTGGCTTTTAAGGGGTTTGTCTGTGGCTGGGCATTGGCCGTTGGCAAAGGTTCAGCCAAAGGAGCGCCTTGTTTCACCGCTTGCTTGCGCTCCGACCAACGGCTGAAAAAGTTGCCGCTGTCTCCGTTGTTGCCTGGCTGGCTCATGCGCCGTCCACTTTCCGGCCCGAACGATCGCCGGTAGTCACCTTGGCAGGTTGACCAAAACGATCGGTGAGGGCTTGAAAACTTTGAGGGCGCTGGCGGCGTTTCACCTCGGGGGTGTAATGGTCATTGGCAAATTCACGCACCCATTGAACGATGTCGGGTGAGGCCGGTACTTGCTCAATGGTTTCTTGCGCGTCTAGCCAGCGGCCGGCATCGTGATAACTGAGCGACACGCGCTCGGGCACAGCCACCAACGCCTCACTCAGTGCGACTCGTTCTTCCATGCGCCACATCACAAAGAAACAAGGATCGGGTGAGGTGACATTCAGCAGATAGCCTTCTGCATCGTCTGAGAAAAGTTCGACTTTGAAATTGGGAAACAACCAAAGCGCGCCATCATCGCCCTCGCGCAGACACTTTGGGGCGTGGCCAAAGTTTTCTTCTTGGGGGGTGACGTCGTCTAAAACCCAGCGCCATGTCTGCCATTTGGCCATGTCACCTTGCACGCGCTCTCGGCGCATGACAACAGCTACATCAATGGAAGGACGAGAACTCATGGCCGGATAGTACCAATGATTGAGAGCCATCGGTTCATGTCTGCCTTTAGGGCGGTTTCAAACCTCAATAAGTTTCGAGGTGCAATCGGCCTTCTTTTTTGAGGGAAGACCCCAATGCTTCCCAATCAAGACCCGCTTGTGTTGCCACATCGTGCAAGGCCAAGACCACGCCCTCTTCCATGCTCTTCAAACCACAGACATAGAAGTAGGTGTTGGGGTCTTTCAAGAGCGCCACCAAATCGGCAGCTCGCTCGCGCATGGCGTCTTGCACATAACGCTTAGGCTGACCCGGCGTGCGTGAAAATGCAAAATTGATATCGATGAAGTCTTTGGGTAGTTTTTGCAAGGGGCCAAAGTAAGGCAATTCTTCTGGGGTGCGGGCACCAAAGAACAGGATCAACTTGCCGCCTTCAAATTTGCCAGTTTGGCGCAAACGGCGGCGCCACTCGGTCATGCCGCGCATAGGCGCGCTGCCTGTACCGGTGCAAATCATCACAATGTTGGACTTAGGGTGGTTGGGCATCAGGAAGCTGCTGCCAAACGGGCCAATCACTTGGATGGCGTCGCCCACTTTCACATCGCACAAATAGTTGGAACACACGCCATGAACGGGTTTGCCTTCGTGATCTTCGATGACCCGCTTCACCGTCAAAGACACATTGTTGTAGCCGGCGCGCTCGCCATTGCGCGGACTGGCAATGGAGTATTGGCGAGCATGGTGCGGCTTGCCAGATGCATCGACACCGGGTGGCACGATGGCCACAGACTGCCCTTCCAACACAGGAAAAGGCATGCTGCCGAAATCAATCACGATGTGATGGGTTTCGTTGGTGGTGCCCGCTTCGTTCACTTTGAAATTGCCCGCCACGGTGGCTGTGGTGGGAGATTTAGGGCCATACAAGTTGGTATAGGCGTGGGCCGCAGACCAAGGAGGCAAAGTGGCGCCGTAAGCAGCAGAGTTAAAAACGGCCTCGCCCGAAGAAGTGATTGCATCGGTCGCCGATGCCGTTGAACTGACCAACAATGCGGCAGAAGCGTCAACACCCATTTCTTGCAATTCACCTTCGCTCAAAGCCGCTGGCAAATCGTCCCAAGTCAGTTGCTCTTCAATGGAATACGCCTTGGCCTTGGGCATGCTGCGCCAGTTGTCAATGGAGCCCGTGGGGCAAGGCGGCACACAGGCCATGCACAAATTGCATTTTTCAGCGTCCACCACGTAATTCCGAGAGTCATGCGTGATGGCGCCTACAGGGCACGTGGCCTCGCAAGTGTTGCAACGAATGCAGATCTCTGGATCAATCAGGTGTTGCTGAATTAAAACGGCTTCTGTGGTCATGGCAAGTGTGGGGGATCTATTTGAGATCTCAGCTGAAACGAACGTACTCAAAGTCCACCGCCTGACGATTGATGCCCATGGCTGGCGGCGCAATCCAATTGGCAAACTTGCCTGGCTCAACCACGCGGCCCATGAGGCTGCCAACAAAGGCTCGGTCTTCATTGCTTGGCAACCACTCCCCCACTTTGGCCATCCACTCGGCATCGGTTACCACGCGGCCATCGGGCGTGATTTTCGAGCCCGACAAGGAGCCAATGTTGCGGTGAAAAGCTTTGTGCGGCGCTGTGAGTTTGAAGGCAATGCCCGCCTTGTCAATGACACGGTTCCAGCGGTCAATGCCGCCTTTCGAATCGACAATGTAGTCGTCGCGCAGCACTTCATTCAAAGCGTTCAGCATGGGCACTTCTTTTTCAATCAACTTGCCTTCTTCTACGGCCAAAATTTTGTAGGTGTTGCCCTTCAAAACATGGTCATCTGCGCGCTTTCCCTCTTCGTATCGGCCTTTAAGGCCCGAGCTGTAGAAGGTGGCGGCGTTGGACGATTGGTCGGCGCCAAACAGGTCAATGGTGACGGAGAAATGGAAGTTGATGTAACGCTGAAGGGTGGGCAGGTCAATCACACCCGCCGCGCGCAGCTTGGCCACGTCGTCGGTTTTGAGTTGGTTCATCACTTCGACTGTGCGCTGGATGGTGCGGCTCACACCGGACTCGCCCACAAACATGTGATGCGCTTCTTCGGTCAACATGAACTTGGTGGTGCGTGCCAAAGGATCGAATGCAGATTCGGCCAAAGCACACAACTGGAACTTGCCGTCACGGTCTGTGAAGTAGGTGAACATGAAGAAAGACAACCAGTCGGGTGTCTTCTCATTGAAGGCTTGCAAAATACGGGGGTTGTCTTCATTGCCACTGTTTCGCTGCAGCAAAGCGTCGGCTTCTTCACGGCCGTCTTTGCCAAAGTATTTGTGCAACAAATAAACCATAGCCCACAGGTGGCGGCCTTCTTCCACATTGATTTGAAACAAGTTGCGAAGATCGTACATGCTGGGGGCGGTGAGTCCCAAATGGCGTTGCTGTTCGACCGATGCTGGCTCGGTGTCGCCTTGGGTCACGATGATCCGGCGCAGATTAGCACGGTGCTCGCCAGGCACATCTTGCCAAGCTTTTTCGCCAATGTGATCGCCGAAATGAATCTTGCGCTCTTGATCGCCAGGGTTCAAAAACACGCCCCAACGGTAGTCACGCATTTTGACGTGACCGAACTGTGCCCAACCCTGTGGATCGACACTCACTGCGGTCCGCAGATACACGTCCATGTCTTTAGAACCTTCGGGGCCCATGTCGTCCCACCAGTTGATGAAGTTGGGCTGCCATTGTTCTAGCGCACGTTGCAAAGTGCGGTCTTCAGACAAATTAACGTTGTTAGGAATTTTTTCGCTGTAGTTGATACCTGACATGGGGAACTCCAAAAATCAACGGTGGAAGAATTTAGGGTTGCAAACTGCACCACCGGGTCGCAATCTGCACAACATTTTCAAAAAATTAAATCAAACTCAATCTAAGCAGAAGGCTCAAACGCGGTTCATGTCGAACTGCACTTTTTCGCCTTTGCCATAAACTTTCAAGGCACCTTTTTCACCCACAGCATTGGGGCGCTGGAAGATCCAGTTTTGCCATGCAGTCAGGCGACCAAAAATGCGTGTCAGCATGTTCTCTTGACTGGCGAAACGCAAGTTGGCTTCCAAGCCAGTCAGCGCATCGGGCGACATAGATGCACGCTCTTCAAGGGCCATGCGAATTTCGTCTGTCCAGTCGATGTCATCGGGGGCTGCTGTCACCAAGCCGAGTGCCAATGCGGCATCGGCATCAAGGGCTTTGCCAATGGCGCCGCGAGCCGCGTCCATGGCGGGCACTTCTTCATAAAAGCGACGGGCCAAGCGAGACTGATTGTTCACCATGGGGTAGAACCCAAAGTTGAATTCGTTCAGTTGAAGAGTGGGTGCATTGGCTTCGTCGTCGGGCAATGCCAACATGTAGGTGCGATCAGCACAAAAAGCCAACTCAGCGAATGTGCCCACAAAACAAGTGCCTTGCTCCACCAACGCAAAAATGCTTCGCGATGACACATCCAAACGCGCCAAGGTACGGCGCAAATGGCCGATGGTTTCACGGACAAACCAGTGGTCTTTGTGTGCCAACAAGCTAGCGTCGCTGGCCAACACGGCTTGGGCATCGCCCACAGCTTTGAGCAACCAAGTTCCAATCTCGAGTTCATTGGTACGCATGTGCAAAATAGCGTCGTCCAACTCACGCACCATTTCCAATGGCCACCACTTTGCACCCGCAGCCAAGATGCCTGCGATGTCAGTGGGTTGTGCCGAGGTGGGCGCTTTGACCGTGAAGATGGCCAAGCGCTTGGCGCGGTCAATTTGAACGCTGACATTCTTGTAGGCGATCAGATCGACTTCGATGTGGCGTTGAATAGGTGTGAGCGCTACGCCTTTTTCAGAAGCAGGGCGATCGCTTTGTCCCGCCAATTTGTCTGCACGCTCACGCACCACTTGTTGAAATTTGTTTGGCTTGGCAATGGCATCGACCAAGCGCCAGTCCACCGCACGCTGTCCGCGCACACCTTCAACACTGGTGCAAAAAATATCTGCCAAGTCGTGACGCACATGGCGCTTGTCAGTGACACGGGTGAGGCCGCCGGTGCCAGGCAACACGCCCAGCAAAGGCACTTCTGGCAAAGACACGGAAGATGAACGGTCGTCTACCAACACGATGTCGTCGCAAGCCAAGGCCAATTCATAACCACCACCCGCGCAAGCACCGTTCAATGCCGCCACAAATTTCAAACCAGAATATTGACTGGCGTCTTCAATGCCGTTGCGTGTTTCGTTGGTGAATTTGCAGAAATTCACTTTCCAGCCGTGAGTCGACACGCCCAACATGAAAATGTTGGCGCCAGAACAGAACACACGGTCTTTCAAACTGGTGACCACCACGGTGCGAATTTCGGGGTGTTCAAATCTGATGCGCTGCAACGCGTCGTGCAATTCAATGTCGACACCTAAGTCGTAGGAGTTGAGTTTGAGTTTGTAGCCTGGGCGAATGCCAGCGTTTTCGTCGATGTTGATGGACAGTGTGGCAACCGCACCCACAAAAGACAATGTGATGTGCTTGTAGTTGTCGACTGTCGTTTGGTAATCAACGAAGGGGGCAGCGGTCATGTGCGACTCCAAGATGGGGGTTGGGCTCATAACATGCAGTTTATTGCATTAAGGCACAACACTCAACATGCAACTTAGTGCAAATAATAAGTATTTACCCTAGTTATTGACAGTCACCATCCCAACTCACTCCACCCATTGAATGACTTTGCGTACTTCAGTCTTCAAGCGATTGAAGCTTGCATCCACACCTTGTGCGCTGGTGTCGATGCTGATGTCGGCTTTGGAATAGAAGGCCGAACGACCTTCCAAAATTCGCTTCAAATCTGCCATGGCTTCAGGGTTGGCGGCCATCGGACGCAAGTCGCCTTGAGCTGTCACTCGTGCCATGTGATCATTGGCATCGGCTTGCAGCCACACCGTGGTGCAATGCGACAACAGCAAGTTGAAATTGGCAGAGTCGGACACCAAGCCACCTGGCGTGGCAATGACCGCCTCTGGGTAAATTTGAATGGCTTCTTCTAATGCACGGCGTTCATATCGGCGATAGGCATTGGCGCCGTAAAGGTTGTGAATTTCGCTGATTTGGCAGCCTGCACACTTTTCAATTTCGCGGCTGAGTTCTATGAAAGGAAAACCCAGATCATCAGCCAAACGCTGGCCCAGCGTGGTTTTCCCGGCACCTCTCAGACCAATGAGCGCAATCCGTGTTCGCCGGGCAGCGGCATCGCTTCCTTCACCAAACATTTCTGTTAACTGCACGCGAGCGCGTCTTAAATCAGACTCTGTCCGCTTTCCTAAGAGCTCTCGAATGAGCAACCACTCTGGTGTGCTGGTGCTGATGTCGCCCAACAATTCTGCCAAAGAGCACTGCAGTGCATGAGACACCTGCAGGAGCACCACGACAGACACATTGCCTGTGCCATATTCCAAATTGGCCAAGTGCCGCTCAGAAACATCAGCCGCTAGAGCTACAGCTTTGCGTGTCATGCCTTTGCGCGAACGCAAGTTGCGCACGCGTTCACCCAGCGACATTAAAAATGGGCTGCGCAAGGGCTCGAGCGAGCCGCCAACTTCAACAAATTCGGTCCTTGAATCAGTCACCGATCACTCCATCAACAAGGGGGAAGCAAAAATAGGACATTCAATTTAAGGGAAAACACCAGAGATTGAGCACATACAAGACATGCACTTTATTGCATACTTGCTTGCAAGCAAGATAATGCATTTATAACGCTTGTTGCAAGAAAGCCAAAGCGTTTTAATGCAGATACGTCAAAATTTTGATCTGATCACGGAGATCGCCATGGCACTGCCTTCTGCACCCCCCGCTCAATTTAATTTTGCGCAGTTCCTGATTGCTGCCAACAACAGCCGCAAAGAAAAGACAGCGCTCATCGACGATGTGGGCACACTCACCTACGGCAGCATGGCAGATCAAATTCGAGCCTGTGCTGCTGGTTTGCGAAAGTTGGGCCTCAAGCGTGAAGAGCGTGTGCTCTTGTTGATGCATGACAGCAGCGATTGGGTGGTGTCCTTCTTGGGTGCTTTGTATGCGGGTGTTGTGCCTGTTGCTGTGAACACATTGCTCACGTCTGAAGACTATGCCTTCATGATCAACAACAGCCGCGCGCAAGCCGCGTTGGTTTCTTCGGCTCTGCTGGGCACATTAAGCACCGCCATTTCTCAAGGGACCAAAAGCATCAAGCACGTGGTAGTTTCTAGGCACGAGGGGGACCTGCCGCCAGTTCACACGCATTTCAAAGATTTACTTGCCTCGGGTACGGGGCCTAGTTTGCCCGCTGAAACACATGCCGACGAACCCGCCTTCTGGCTTTTTTCATCAGGCTCTACGGGCAACCCAAAAGGCACAGTTCACACGCAAGGCAACTTGTATTGGACCGCGCAGTTGTACGGCAAAGGGGTGTTGGGTTTAAGTTCCAACGATGTGGTTTTTTCTGCCGCCAAGTTGTTCTTTGCCTATGGCTTAGGCAACGCGCTCACCTTCCCTTTAAGCGTGGGCGCCAGCGTGGTGTTGATGGCTGAACGCCCCACGCCTCAAGCCACATTCAAGCGACTGGTGAGCCATCAACCCACGGTGTTTTATGGTGCACCCACCGGCTACGGCGGCATGTTAGCAAGCCCTGACTTACCCACCAAGGATCAAGTGTCATTGCGTCTCTGCTCTTCCGCTGGCGAAGCCTTGCCCGCCGACATTGGAGAAAGATGGACGGCCCGTTTTGGCTGCAAAGTCATTGATGGCATTGGCTCCACCGAAATGCTGCACGTGTTCTTGTCCAATACGCCAGACGATGTGCGCTATGGCACCACAGGCAAAGCAGTGCCTGGCTACGAAGTGCAATTGCGCGGGGAACAAGGCGAAGTGATCACGGGCCACAACGAGATTGGCGACCTTTACATCAAAGGCCCCAGCGCAGCCTTGATGTATTGGAACAACCGTGAAAAAACACGGCACACTTTTCAAGGCGAATGGACCCAAAGTGGCGACAAGTACTCGCGCGACTTAGACGGCTATTACACCTACGCGGGCCGCAACGACGACATGCTCAAAGTCAGCGGCATCTATGTGTCGCCATTTGAAGTGGAATCGACCTTGGTTCAACATTCCGCGATTTTGGAAGCCGCGGTCATTGGCAAACTCGATGCCGACGGCCTGACCAAAACCAAAGCCTTCATCGTGCTGAAGTCAGGCCAAAGCATGACAGAGGAAGATGTCAAAGCCTTTGTGAAAGAGCGTTTAGCGCCCTACAAATATCCGCGCTTTGTTGAATTCATCGCCGAGTTGCCCAAAACAGCCACTGGCAAAATTCAGCGTTTCCGTTTGCGCGATTTAGAAAACAAAAAGGCTTGAAAATTTCAAGCCTTTGAGTCGTAGCACATGGCCTAGGCCACTTAACTTGATCAAGTGTTCTTGGACACCGTGATGGTGGGGAACTTCGCTGAAAAGTCCTTGGCCTTGGCTGCAATTTTGATGGCCACTTGGCGCGCCACCGACTTGTAGATGCCCGCCACTTCACCATCGGGATCGGCCACCACCGTGGGCTTTCCGTTGTCGGCTTGCAGCCGAATTTGCATGTTCAATGGCAATGCGCCTAAGTAATCCATTTGGTAGTTCTCAGCCATTTTCTTGCCGCCATCGGCACCAAAAATGTGTTCAATGTGGCCGCAATTTGTGCAGACATGAACCGCCATGTTTTCCACAATGCCCAAAATAGGCACGCCCACTTTTTCAAACATCTTGATGCCCTTCTTAGCGTCCAGCAAAGCGATGTCTTGCGGCGTGGTCACAATGACGGCGCCGGTCATGGGCACGCGTTGGCTGAGGGTCAGTTGTATGTCCCCTGTGCCGGGTGGCATGTCGATGATCAGGTAATCCAACTCTTTCCAGTTGGTTTGACGCAGTAACTGCTCTAGCGCCTGCGTGGCCATCGGGCCGCGCCAAATCATGGCTTCATCTTGATTAACCAAGAAGCCTATCGACATCACTTGAACACCATAGTTTTCCATGGGCTCCATGGTTTTGCCGTCTTCACTTTCGGGTCGGCCTTCAATGCCCATCATCATGGGCTGGCTGGGTCCGTAAATGTCGGCATCGAGCAAGCCCACACTGGCGCCTTCCGCCGCCAGCGCCAAAGCCAAGTTCACCGCAGTGGTGCTTTTGCCCACGCCGCCTTTGCCAGAGGCCACAGCCACAATGTTCTTCACTTGAGGCAACAAGGCCACGCCGCGCTGCGCAGTGTGCGCCACAATTTTCATGGTGACGTTAGCAGACACATTGGTCACGCTGGGCACCTGCTTGGCAGCGGCAATCAAAGCGTTGCGCAATGCAGGGATTTGACTCTTGGCGGGATAGCCCAGCTCAACATCAAAGGCCACATTGCCGCCATCGACCACCAGGTTTTTCAAGGCTTTGGTAGAGACGAAATCTTTGCCCGTATTGGGGTCAATGACCAATTCGAGGGCTTTTTGCAGTTGTTCTGGGGTCGACATGTGAATCTTTCGGTGCTTGGGCGGCAGTTTAGCGACATCGGAGGGTAGAAGCCCATAAAATCACTGATTCCCCTACAAATAGCCTCCTCATGTCTGCCTCGTCTGTTTCGATCCCCTCCGTAGCCCAGCGACAAATTTTTGTCACCACCGCGTTGCCCTATGCCAATGGCAATTTCCACATCGGTCACATCATGGAATACATCCAGGCCGACATCTGGGTTCGTGCACAGCGCATGCAAGGCCATGAGGTGCACTTTGTGTGTGCGGACGATGCCCACGGCGCCCCCATCATGATTGCTGCCGAAAAAGCAGGCATCACGCCGCAACAGTTTGTGGCCAACATTGCGGCAGGTCGGAAGCCCTACCTCGATGGCTTTCACATAGGCTTTGACAATTGGCATTCCACAGACGGCCCTGAAAATCACGAACTGGCCCAACAGATTTACCGCGACCTCAAAGCCGCGGGCTTTATTTCAACCAAGACCATCGAGCAATTCTTTGACCCCGAGAAGTCGATGTTCCTGCCCGACCGCTTCATCAAAGGCGAATGCCCCAAGTGCGGTGCCAAAGACCAATACGGCGACAGCTGTGAGTCATGCGGTGCGGTGTACTCGCCCACCGAAGTGAAAAATCCTTACTCCGCTTTGTCTGGCGCCACACCGGTGCTCAAACAATCCGAGCACTACTTCTTCAAATTGTCTGACCCGCGCTGCGTTGAGTTCCTAGAAAAATGGACACACGACACAGGCCGCTTGCAACCCGAAGTGTTGAACAAAATCAAAGAATGGTTTGCCAAAGACGAAGACGGCCAAGGCGGCTTGAGCGATTGGGATATCAGCCGCGATGCGCCTTATTTCGGCATTGAAATTCCCGATGCCCCTGGCAAATATTTTTACGTGTGGCTGGATGCGCCCATTGGCTATTTGGCTTCGCTCAAAAACTATTTGGGCAAGATCGGTGTGGACTACAAAGCCTACATCAACAACCCCAACGTAGAGCAGTACCACTTCATTGGCAAAGACATCACGTATTTCCACACGCTTTTTTGGCCTGCTATGTTGCACTTTAGCGGCCGCAAAACACCCAATGCGGTGTATGTTCACGGCTTCTTAACCGTGAGTGGTGAGAAGATGAGCAAGAGTCGCGGCACCGGACTCGACCCTCTCAAGTATTTGAAGCTGGGCATGAACCCCGAGTGGCTGCGTTATTACATTGCCGCCAAACTCAACGGCCGCAACGAAGACGTTGACTTCAACCCCGAAGACTTTATGGCCCGTGTCAATTCCGATTTGGTGGGCAAGTACATCAACATTGCGTCGCGCGCTGCGGGTTTTATTGCCAAGCGTTTGGGTGGCAAGTTGGGTGCCGTGTCTGCCGATGGTCAAGCACTCATCAAGCAACTGCACGAAGGTGTCGCACCCATCGCCAAACTGTACGACGAACGCGACTTTGCAAAAGCACTGCGTGAAGTGATGTTGCTGGCCGATCGTGTGAACGAATACGTAGACCAAAACAAACCTTGGGAATTGGCCAAGCAAGAAGGCATGGACGCACGTTTGCACGATGTCTGCACCACTTGCATTGAAACCTTTCGCTTGCTCAGCCTGATGTTGAAACCGGTGCTGCCGTCACTCGCCACCAGCGTCGAAAAATTCTTAAACATCGAAACCATGACATTCACCAACGTGCAAGCGTCCTTGGGTGCTGGTCACGCCATCAACGACTACAAGCACTTGATGCAGCGTGTCGATGTGGCCATGTTGGACGCTTTGTTTGAAGCACCCGAGCCCGTGGTCGAAGCGGTGCCCTTGCCTGGCGGTGAAGCCATTGCCCCCACCATTTCCATCGACGACTTTGCCAAGATCGATTTGCGCATTGCGCAAATTGTGAACTGCGAAGCGGTGGAAGGTTCGACCAAATTGTTGCGTCTTACTTTGGATGTGGGTGAGGGCCAACACCGCAATGTGTTCAGTGGCATTGCCAGTGTTTACAGGCCCGAAGATTTGGTGGGCAAGCTCACCGTGATGGTGGCCAATTTAGCGCCTCGAAAAATGAAATTTGGTGTCTCTGAAGGCATGGTACTGGCGGCCAGCCACGCGGATGAAAAAGCCGAGCCTGGCATTTACGTTTTGAACCCATGGCCGGGTGCAAAACCTGGCATGCGGATTCATTGAGGGCTACACTGACGCATGGCCTTTTTCTTTCGCCCCAAGCTCGTGGACTCTTTAAAGGGTTACACACGTGAGCAGTTGGGCACTGACATTGCGGCTGGAATCACAGTGGGTGTGGTGGCTTTGCCTTTGGCCATGGCCTTTGCCATTGCGTCGGGTCTCAAGCCAGAAGCGGGCTTGTTTACCGCCATCATTGCAGGCTTCATCATCTCGGTATTGGGCGGCAGCAAGGTTCAAATTGGCGGGCCTGCAGGCGCCTTCATCGTCATTGTGTATGGCATCTTGGAGCGATACGGCCTGCCCAACCTGATCCTTGCCACTGCGGCATCAGGCGTGTTGTTGTTCATCATGGGACTGCTCAAATTGGGCACCCTGATTCGATTCATCCCTGTGGCGGTGGTGATTGGCTTTACCAACGGCATTGCGGTGTTGATCATGTTGTCGCAGGCGAAAGATTTTATAGGGCTCAAGGTCGACAACATGCCTGCAGATTTTTTTGGCATTTTGCGCACCTTGAATGAAGCGCTGCCCACATTTCAAGCACCCGCATTTGCATTGGCCTGTGGCTCACTGGCTTTGATTGTGTTGTGGCAGCGTGTCTTTTCGGTCAAACAAGGCCAAGCGCCTGTCACGGGCTTACGCCGCGTGTTGCAAGTGATTCCTGGCTCCATCGTGGCCCTTGTCGTGGCCACTCTGATTGCGTTGTGCATGCAACTGCCCATTGAAACCGTTGGCAGCAAATTTGGTGGCATCCCTTCAGAGTTACCAAGTTTTGTATGGCCTGATTTCAGCATTGCCAACCTGCAGAACTTGAGCATGCCCATCATCACCTTAACTTTGCTGGGTGCCATCGAGTCCTTGCTTTGCGCTCGCATTGCCGATGGCCTCATTGGCGACCGACACAACCCCAATCAAGAACTCATGGCACAAGGTGTCGCCAATTTTGTCACGCCATTTTTTGGCGGCATGCCCGCAACGGGCACCATTGCGCGCACGGTAACCAACGTGAAAAGCGGTGGTCGCTCACCCATTGCAGGCATCGTGCACGCGCTCACCTTGTTGGTGGTGGTTTGGGTGGCGGCCCCATTGGCCAACCATGTGCCCTTGGTGGCCTTGGCCGCCATCTTGATGTTTGTGGCTTGGAACATGGGGGAGTGGCATGCCTTCATCGATTTGAAACAATTCCGTGCGCCCTACCGCATCACCTTGTTGGCAGTGTTTCTCCTGACCGTCATGGTCGACCTCACGGTGGCCGTTGAATTTGGCTTGATTGCGGCTTGTATTACCTTTATCTACCGCATTTCCAAGCTCAGTCGTGTTGAGCAGCTAAGCGGCATCGACTCAAGCTCTCTTTTGAATCAACAAGGGCAAGTGCGGGCTTACCGTTTTTATGGCGCCCTGTTCTTTGGTGCCGTGAAAATGGTGGAGGCCATTGAAGACGAACTGCCTCAAAAAGCAGTTGTTTTGGACCTGAAAAATCTGATTTACATCGACTCCTCTGGGGCAGATGCCCTGGTGGCTTTGGCCCAGGTTTGCCAAAAGAAGCACGTCAGGCTGATGATTTGCGGGCTGAACCACCAACCCTTGGACATTGCACGCAGAACGGGATTGTTGAATTTAATGGGCAACAATGTTTGGCCTGATTGGGCTTGCGCCCTCGAATCGGCCTTTTTGTCAGAAAAACCCTGACCCAGCCCCGCTAAAATAAGCCCTACTTCAATAGAAAGCGCTTAGTCATGTCGCTCCTGCATTTTTTCCGCCGCCCCGATTACCGTTCCGACACCACCCAGTTCATCGACCAGTTGAAAACTGATCGTCCTCATCTTGAGGCTGCCCAACAAGAAGCGCGTGCGCTGTTGTGGCACGCCTCTGTCGACCGCCATGTGTTGAAAGAATTCAACGCTGGCCGCGTAGACCAAAAACCTTACGTCTACCAGACCCAAGGCTGAATCTTTTGGAAAACACCGTCGCTCCCCCAGAGCTTCTGCCCGTGCTTGAAAACACGACAGACCTGCCTCAGGTCATCGACCACGTGGCGGTGGCGCGTCTGTATGGCGAGCCTTTGTTCTCCATGCCCAACGACCTCTACATTCCGCCAGATGCGCTGGAGGTTTTTCTAGAGGCCTTTGAAGGTCCTCTGGATTTGTTGCTCTACCTCATTCGCAAGCAAAACTTCAACATACTCGACATTCCCATGGCCGCGGTCACCCGCCAGTACCTAAGTTATGTCGATGAAATTCGCGAGCACAACCTCGAATTGGCCGCCGAATATTTGCTCATGGCGGCCATGCTGATTGAAATCAAATCTCGCATGTTGTTGCCCCCCAAAAAGGTGGCAGAAGGTCAAGAGCCCGAAGATCCCCGCGCCGAATTGGTTCGCCGTTTGCTCGAGTACGAGCAAATGAAATCGGCCTCCATGCAATTGGGTAATCTGCCTCAATATGGCCGCGACTTTTTGAAGGCTCAGGTTTACATCGAACAAAGCTTGCAACCGCGCTTTCCCGATGTGCACTTGGTCGAACTTCAGGAAGCTTGGCGCGATATTTTGAAACGCGCCAAATTGGTTCAGCACCACAAAATTACGCGAGAAGAACTCAGTGTGCGTGAACACATGAGCATTGTTTTGAAGCGCCTTCAAGGCCGCAAGTTTGTGGAATTTGAAAACTTGTTTGACCCCAGCAAAGGCTCCCCCGTCTTGGTGGTCACTTTCATTGCGCTGCTTGAGTTGGCCAAAGAAACCCTCATTGAAATTACACAAGCGGAAGCTTTCGCACCCATTTATGTGCGGCTGGCTTTCACGCCGGTTTAATTCAAATCGAAATGAGCGCGCAGTCAAGCGCTCTTTAGCGCTCAGTCAGCTTCGCCTTTGGCACCTCGCCCCATGAGAGCGGCCACTGCTTCAGCAGGCTTTAACTGTCCGTCCAGCAAGGCCAGCACACCCTGTGCAATGGGCATGTCAACGCCCAAAGCCTGTGCACGCTTGACCACGGTGCGAGCGCTGTAAACACCCTCGGCCACATGGCCTAAGGATTGAACTGCTTGCTGCAAGTCCATGCCCTGCGCCAACATCAGTCCTACTTTGCGATTTCGGCTGAGATCGCCGGTGGCTGTGAGAACCAAATCGCCCAAGCCAGACAAACCCATGAAGGTCTCTGTTTTAGCACCCAAAGCCAAACCCAAGCGTGTCATTTCTGACAAGCCGCGCGTGATCAATGCAGCACGCGCATTCAAGCCTAAATTCAGACCATCGCAGAGACCGGTGGCAATGGCCAAGACATTCTTAACCGCACCACCGACTTCAACACCGACGATGTCATCGTTGACATAAACACGCAGACTGGGACTGTGAAAGGCATCCACCAAAATTTGCTGCACCCTGACATCCCCACTGGCCGCCACCAGTGCGGTAGGCTTCGCAAGTGCCACTTCCATTGCAAAACTGGGGCCACTGAGGGCACCCGCCTTTAAATGTGGCGCAGCCTGCTGACACACCTCATGGGGCATGGCACCCGATTCAACACCTTGCGAGCCCGCTTCAAAACCTTTGCAAAGCCAGGCCACCGGCACTTGAACATCTTTCAAAGTGAGCAACATGTCGCGCAGTGCGGCCATGGGTGTGCCCACCACAATCAATTCATACTGGCTTGCCCAAGCCGCCAACTCGGACAAGGGGGTGCTGAGGCAGTTCAAGGCTGCAGGGAATTCAATGCCGGGCAAATATCGCTGGTTGCAACGATGCGATTGAAGCTCTTTTGCAGCACCAGCATCGCGCGTCCAGAGATCAACCGAGTGGGCTGACGCATGCCGGCTGGCGCTGATGGCCAGCGCAGTGCCCCATGCACCGGCCCCGATGACTGCAATCTTCAGGCTCACGCTGGGGATCTCGTGAGAGATTTATTGAACTTGAGGTGCCGCGCTCTGTTGTGCGGCCTCAGCTTGCTGTTGCTCGTACATGGCCTGAAAATTAATTTCAGCCAGGTGCACGGGCGGAAAGCCTGCACGGGTTACCAAGTCGGCCACGTTGCCGCGCAAATAGGGGTAGACAATTTGAGGGCACGCAATGCCCATGATGGGGCCCATCTGGTCTTCAGGCACATTGCGAATTTCAAAAATGCCGGCCTGCTTGCATTCGACCAAAAACACCGTTTTGTCTTCAATTTTGGTGTGAACGGTGGCCGTGATGCAAACCTCAAAAACACCGTCTGCTGCTTGGTTGGCTTCAACACCCAGCTGAATGTCAACAGCAGGCTGCTGTTGCTCCAACAAAATGGCAGGCGAATTGGGTTGCTCCAATGACGCCTCCTTCAGGTAAACACGTTGAATTTGGAACACAGGGGAGCTGGCTTCGGACATAAAAACTCTTGATCAATTGAATTTCCCAGCGACCGCTCAAACAAAGCCCCTGTCGCAGGGTAGAAGCAGATTATCGCCCAAGGCAAGGTCGCCTTGGGGGCGCTCGGGAGAGAACTTAAGGGGCCTGCAATAGGGGCACCAAGCCCCCTTTTGCGTCGAGTGCCATCAAATCGTCGCAGCCCCCCACATGGGTCTCGCCAATGAAAATTTGGGGCACGGTTCTGCGGCCCGTGATCGCCATCATGTGCTCGCGGGCCTCGGGCAAGGTGTCGATGCGAATTTCTTCAATGTCGGTCACGCCTTTGGCTTTCAAAATTTGCTTAGCGCGCACGCAATAAGGGCAGACAGCTGTGGTGTACATCTTCACATGGGGCATGACAACTCCAATTTTTCAAGCATCCAAACAATTTCAGGTTTTTTCGATGGGCAAGCTGGCCTCTCGCCAAGCTTTCAAGCCCCCCGCCAGGGCTTGCGCGCGCTCGTACCCCATTTTTTGAGCCTGCGCAGCAGCACGGCTTGCACGGCCACCCACTTGGCAAACCAAAATGACAGGCAGACTTTTGCTTTTGACCAGTTGCGGCAACTGAGCTTCAAGTTGCGCCAAAGGAATATTCTTGGAGCCTGTAGCGTGCCCTTGCGCAAATTCAGCGGGTTCACAGACATCGATCAACACCGCCTTTTCGCGGTTGATGAGCAAAACGGCTTCTGATGGCTGAACGCCGCCCGAAGCCCCTTGCACCAGGCTGGGCCAAAATAAGGCCAAAGCGGAGACGGCAGCCACAGTGACCAACATCCAGTTTTCAATTAAAAAATTCACAAAAAGCCCTTAAAAAGTTCATCTGAAGCCCTTTTGTGAGCAACATGCCAAGTTCGAATTCTAAAATGCCTGCTGACTCACCGTATTTTTCGACCGATTAAACCTTTCACCATGTACAAAATTGTCCTTATTCGCCACGGCGAGTCCACTTGGAATCTAGAAAATCGATTCACAGGTTGGACCGATGTAGACCTCACACCCACGGGCATTGAACAAGCCCAAGCAGCTGGCCGCTTGTTGAAAGCAGAAGCTTACGAGTTCGACCTGGCCTACACCAGTGTCTTGAAACGCGCCATTCACACCCTTTGGCACACCCTCGACAGCATGGAACGCCAGTGGCTTCCCGTGCACAACAGTTGGCGCCTCAACGAACGTCATTACGGTGCATTGCAGGGCTTGAACAAAGCTGAGACTGCAAAAAAATTTGGCGATGACCAGGTGCTTATGTGGCGCCGCAGTTATGACACCCCCCCTCCCGCCTTAGAGGCCACTGACGCACGCTGCGAACGTTTGGACCTGCGCTACAGCAAGCTCAAGCCACAAGAGGTCCCCCTCACCGAATGCCTCAAAGACACCGTGGACCGCGTGATTCCTTTTTGGATTGACGTCATGGCCCCCGCCATCAAAGCGGGCAACCGCATCGTGGTGGCCGCCCACGGCAACTCCATCCGAGCTTTGATCAAGTACTTGGATCAAGTTTCAGACGAAGCCATTGTGAACCTGAACATCCCCAATGGCATCCCCTTGGTGTACGAGCTGGATGCTAACCTGAAGCCCATCCAACACTACTATTTAGGTGATGCAGCGGCTGCGGCCAAAGCAGCCGCTGCCGTGGCCAACCAAGGCAAGGCCTGATTGACCCCCCGTGTCTAATCCTGACTTGTACAAAGTTGGTCATCCCAGTGTATATTGGCTCTAAAGGAGACCTTCTGGGTCAATGAACATGGGACAAAAATTGAAAATTGTCGGTTGGTTAAGCGTCGGGGCATTGGCAGGTGCCCTCACCACCATTTCGCTTCAAACCACAGCGCGGGGCGCCTTTGCACCTTTGCCGCTGGAAGAGTTGCAACAATTGGCTGCCGTGTTCGGCATGGTCAAGAGCGACTATGTCGAAACTGTTGACGAGAAAAAACTCATCACTGAGGCCATCTCTGGCATGGTCGCCAGCCTAGACCCCCATTCACAGTACTTTGACAAAAAAAGTTTCAAAGAATTCAGCGAGGGTACTTCGGGCCGTTTCGTCGGCGTTGGCATTGAGATCACCCAAGAAGAGGGCGTGGTCAAGGTGGTATCACCCATTGAAGGTTCCCCTGCCGACAGAGCCGGCCTGAAGCCGAATGACCTGATCACCAAAATCGACGACGCCTTTGTCAAAGGTTTGTCAATGAACGATGCAGTCAAGCGCATGCGCGGTGAACCCAACACCAAAGTGGTTCTCACCATATTTCGCAAAGACCAGAGTCGCACCTTCACAGTCACCATCGTCCGAGAAGAAATCAAAACACAATCTGTGAAATCCAAGCTGATCGAACCCGGATACGGTTGGATTCGCGTTTCACAATTCCAAGAAAGAACAGTCGAGGACTTTTCTAAAAAATTGGAAGACATGTTCAAGCAAGACCCTAAATTAAAAGGTTTGGTACTTGATCTGCGCAACGACCCTGGAGGCTTGCTGGATGCAGCGGTAGCTTTGTCAGCAGCGTTCCTGCCAGAAAATGTCACTGTGGTTTCAACCAACGGTCAACTGGAAGAAAGTAAATTTGTTTACAAAGCAACGCCGCAATTTTGGCGCCGCAACGCGGGTTCCGACCCCATTCAAAGGCTCACTCAAAACACGCAGGGTCAATTGAAAAAAATCCCGCTCATTGTCTTGGTCAACGAAGGCTCTGCGTCTGCCAGTGAAATTGTGGCAGGTGCCTTGCAAGATCACAAACGTGCAACCGTCATGGGCAGCCAAACATTTGGCAAGGGCTCCGTTCAAACCGTGCGCCAATTGGGTCCCGATACAGCTTTGAAGCTCACCACCGCACGCTACTACACACCCAATGGCAGGTCCATTCAAGCCAAGGGCATCTTGCCTGACGTGATGCTCGATGAAACCGAAAATGGCAATGTATTTTCTGCGCTGCGAACACGCGAAGCTGATTTAGAAAAGCACTTAGGCAATGGGCAAGAAGTGGAAAAGAAAAATGAAGAGCGTCAGAAAGCTCGCGAAGAGGCCTTGAAAAAATTGGAAGCCGAATCCAAAAAACCGGAATCTGAAAGAAGACCCCCCGAGTTCGGTTCTGAAAAAGATTTCCAATTGATTCAAGCGCTGAATCAACTCAAGGGTTTGCCTGTGAAAGTGAGCGCAACCTTGGCGGCTCGCAAAGAAGAGAAAAAAGACAAGTAATCTCCCATGAGGGATGACCAACTGCTGCGCTATTCGCGCCACATTCTCCTGAACGAATGGGGCGTGGAAGGTCAAGAACGCGTAGCCCAAGCTCGTGCCTTGATCGTAGGTGCAGGTGGCTTGGGTTCACCTGCTGCCTTGTATTTGGCCAGTGCAGGCGTGGGTCACATCACACTGGTCGATCACGACCGAGTCGATGTCACCAATTTACAAAGACAAATTGGCCACACGCAAGATCGAATTGGCGAATTCAAAGTTCAGTCACTTCAGCAGGCCATGGCTCAAATCAATCCTGAAGTTGAAGTCATGCCCCTTGCTCAAAAAGCAGATGTGGCATTGCTCAATCAACTCGTGCCCATGGTGGATGTGGTTTTAGACTGTACCGACAACTTTGAAATTCGCCATGCCATCAACCTTGCCTGTGTGACGCATTCAAAGCCCTTGGTCTCAGGCTCTGCGTTGCGTTTAGACGGACAAGTGGCAGTCTACGATTCACGGCATGCAGAATCTCCTTGCTATGCCTGTGTGTTTCCGCCCACACAGAACTTTGAAGAAACACGCTGCGCCACCCTCGGCGTGTTGGCACCCCTGGTGGGGGTCATTGGCAGCCTACAGGCCACAGAAGCCTTGAAATTATTGAGTGGTATGGGCGCCAGTTTGCAAGGCCAGTTGTTGATGTTCAACGCCAAGTTCATGGCGTGGCAAAGCATACAAACGCACCGGCAAGCTGATTGCCCTGTGTGCAGCACACATCGTCATTAGCCTTTACCCGAGGGTTAGAGATGAAAAATGACCCTATCATTGCGCTATGAAGTTTCTCTCCGCTTGTTTTCCCTTTTTAAGTTGGCCCCGACTCACACCTGAACTTTTTCGCAATGAATGGGTCGCTGGATTCTCTGTGGCCTTGCTCATGGTGCCGCAGTCTGTGGCCTATGCCGCTTTGGCCGGCATGCCCTTGGTGACAGGCCTCTATGCTGCCTTGTTGCCAGCATTGGTGGGGGTCATGTGGGGCGGTTCCAGTCGATTGTCCATTGGTCCCTCAGCGCTTACTTGTGTGTTGATCGGGGCGTCTTTGACGGGAATGGCTGAGCCTGCCAGCCCACAATGGGTGAATTTAGCGGTTTGGTTGGCACTGGTTGCCGGCGCCTTGCAACTCTTGATGGGCGTTCTGAGGTATGGATGGCTTTTGAACCTCATCAGTTCACCTGTCATGATGGGATTTACACAAGCAGCCAGCCTTCTGGTCATGGCCTCCCAACTGCCCGCGATCTCGGGTTGGCAGGCTAGCACCGGCATCCAATGGACAGACATCTCGTTTGGCTTGGGCAGTTTGGCCGCATTGATGGCGGCAAAAAAATGGGCGCCAAAATTGCCCAGCATCATGCTGGTGGTCGCCATCACCGCAGTCATCAGCTATGCCATGGGGTTTGCACAAGCAGGCGGGGCAGTGGTGGGTGCCTTGCCCACATCTTTGCCCAGCCTCTCATTGCCCCACGCGCTCACATGGGATCAATGGGGGCAGCTTGCCGGGCCCGCCATCTTGATTGCCTTAGTGAGTTTCTTGGAAGCGGCCTCCAGCGCTAAAACTGAAAATCAAAAAGACGGCACCTTGTGGCGTGAAAATCAAGATTTGATGGGTCAGGGCCTCGCCAAAATAGCCTCGGGCTTGTGCGGCAGTTTTGCCACCAGTTGTTCTTTTTCCAGATCGGCCATCAGCTTAGCATCAGGCGCTAGAACAGGTTGGGCGGTCGTGGCCACCACCTCGTTTGTTCTGTTGGCAGTGTTTGCATCGCCCGTACTTTTCCACGTGCCTCGTGCAGTGTTGGCCGCCATCGTGATCTTGGCGGTGTCTAGCCTCTTGCAGCCCTTGGCTTTTGTGAAGCTTTGGCAGATTGCGCGGATCGAAGCCATGACAGCAGGCATGACCTTTGCCATTACTTTGCTGAGCACCCCTCGCATTTATTGGGGCGTGTTGGCAGGTGTCCTGATGGGCTTGAGCCATTTTCTTCACACCCGCTTGCACCCTCGGATCATTGAAGTAGGCTTACATGATGACGGCAGCCTTCGCGATCGACATTTGTGGCGCCTGCCAGCCATCGCTCAAGACGTTTTTGCATTGCGCATGGATGCAGAGTTGGACTTTGCAGCCGCCAGCAGTTTTGAAAAATACATCACCGAGAAATTGCGCGAACTGCCTCACGTGCAACATGTTTGTTTGTTTGCACAGCCCATTAACCGGATTGATGCCACGGGCGTCGAGACCCTTCAACAACTGCGCAAGCAATTGACGCAACGGGGTATCCAGCTTCACATCAGTGGCATCAAACTGCCCGTTGAGAAAGCACTGCGATTGGCGGGAGAATTGGGCGAAGGCAGCGACATCCTTTTTTACCGAACTGACATAGAAGCAATCAATGCATTGCGCTCGCTTCAAGCCCTTCCCGATGACATTGCTGGCATGGCCATCTAATCCATTCTTTGTTTGAAAAATAGCCTTAAGCGCTGACAATCCAGCCCTCTAAGGGGTCGAAGGAAGGCAATCCGAAGTTGCCAACCCATTCATGTTGTTGTTGCGCCCAAGCGGCCTGAACCATGCACAGCACTGCGTCCAAGGAATCGCCAGAACCATCTGCTAGCAGCGCATCATGCTGAGCCGATGTGAGTTTCAATCGCAGACCCAATCGAGTCTGGCCCAAGTCCAAAGCGTGCAAAATGTCTTTGCGTGCCAACCAACGGTCAGGCGTTTGCTTTGACTTGTCATCGCTCTTGTAACTGCGTTGACCCACCAGTTCGCGCGCCAACAAACCAGGATAAGCTTCTAAGGCGATTCGAAACGGATCACCCATTTGCATGCTGGGCAAGGTCCAGTTGGCTTCGCGCAGCAAGGGAACGCCCGCGTGCATCATCCAAGCCACCGGTGGGTTCACCCACTTCATAGAGGGACTCGACCCTGCAGGTATGTCAGTAGCGCGATGTGCAAACTTGGCGCCGGCGGGACGGCCGTCACAAAAATCTTTGAAGAATTGCCGCAACTGCTCTCTCGAGTAGGCGGCATAGATGTCCATGCACTCCGGCCAAGTCAGTGGCCAACGCATGTGCTCGACCCATTCGCGCGGCAAGCCAAAGGGCAAATCAAAGCCCCCCACACATTTCACGTCAGCGCCTGAAGGGTCTTTCAAGAAGGCTTGAAAAGCTTCAAGGCTTTCCAATTTGAGCAAACGATCGAGTTGAAGGCCGCCACGGAGCAATGCGCCCAAGGCGATCACAATCGGTTTACGTGGGCTTGGGCTGCTAGAGAAATCGCAGCCAATCAAGCAGGGGGCAAGAATTTTAGGCGCGTCCAATGATAGAGGCTGTGGCGATAAGTTCTTGCAACAGCGCCAAAGAAACAGCGCCTGAAACGCTGTAGGGATCGAGTTCTGCGCGCTCGGAATATTTCAGCAGAATGCTGGTATTGACGCGTGCTAAATCAACTTGGCCCATGGTCCATCCACCAAACTTGCGCGCTTCAATTTCTTCGTAATGCAATAGCACAACATTTTTGTGACGGGCATCTTTTTGGATGTGTCCGTACAAATCGCTGACGGCTTCACGCCCTCCTTCGATGGCCTGCAAAAAAATACCACCACCAAAAACCAAAATGCCAGTGATGCCCGAACTGGGATTGAATTGCCGAGACTGAGCCAAGATGGATTCAATCATGGATGGCTGAGTATCCACTGCGCGACTAGCGTAAAGTAAACGGACCAACATGATCAAGCCTTTCTGGGAATCAATGACAAGAACTCGCGGCGCAAGTTAACGTCTTTCAAGAACACCCCGCGCATGACGGAGTTGATCATTTTGCTGTCCATGTCTTTCACACCGCGCCAACCCATGCAGAAGTGGCTGGCCTCCATCACGATGGCCAAACCATCGGGTTGGGTTTTGCGCTGAATCAAATCAGCCAATTGAACCACGGCCTCTTCTTGGATTTGGGGTCGCCCCATGATCCATTCGGCCAAGCGCGCGTATTTAGAAAGACCAATGACGTTGGTATGTTCATTGGGCAAGACGCCAATCCAAACTTGGCCAATGACCGGACAAAGGTGGTGACTGCAAGCACTGCGAACCGTGATGGGGCCAACGATCATCAATTCGTTCAAATGTTCTGCATTTGGAAATTCAGTCACTTCGGGTGCTTCGACATAGCGACCCTTGAAAACTTCCTTCAAATACATTTTGGCCACACGGCGCGCTGTGTCTTGGGTGTTGTGATCGTTTTCAGTGTCTATCACCATGCTGTCCAAAACGGTTTGCATTTTTTCACTGACTTCGTCTAGCAAATGATCCAGCTCCCCAGGCTGAATGAATTCAGCGATGTTGTCGTTGGCATTGAAGCGTTTACGCGCCGCTTTAATGCGCTCGCGAATTTTCACGGAGACGGGGGTACCCTCATCCTCGGAGGGTATCTTGGCGGGAGCATTCATGATCGTCAATTTTTGAGAAGACATAGCGAGATCCTACCAGTGAATCAAGCCACTTCACAGTTTACGGGCTTGTGCAACAGATGGCCCCCAAGCAAGCTCAATAACGGTGACCAGAAAGCCACAAGGCAAATCGCATCAAGCCAAATGCAAGCCAATCGATGGTGCGCTGGATACGCGAGCGAACCAACAGGGTTTCGGGCAGAATTCGAAGACTTTCTGCCGCAATGGCATGCGCCAGTCCTTCGTGCAATCGCTTGGCAAAGCTGCCATCGGCTACCACCACGTTGGCCTCTCTCGCCAGCAACAGGCTGAAGGGGTCTAAGTTGGAAGAGCCCACAGTGGCCCAAGGCCTTTCATGGTGGGCATCGATCACTGCAACTTTGGCATGCAAAAAACTCTGCTCATATTCATAAATCTCCACACCCGCTTCCAGCATCTGACGGTAAACCGGGCGGGCTGCATGGTATTGCATGAAGTATTCATAACGCCCCTGCAACAACAGCTGGACGCGAACACCTCGATGCGCGGCATGAATCAAGGCCTGTCGTAATTTTCTCCCGGGCAAAAAATAGGCGTTGGCAATCACAATGTCATGGCGCGCCATGCCAATGGCCTTGAGATACGCCTTTTCAATTTGACTTCGATGCAACACGTTATCGCGCAACAGCAATCCTGCGCGGGCGACCCAGTGAGGCGGGGCCAAATTCTGCACTTCGTGAATCCAAGGCAAGTGCAAACCCGCCGCCTTGAATGAGCTAAAAGCTTCAGGGAAATTTTTCTGACGCACATGTCGCACAGCTTGTATTCGCCACCACAGTTGGGTTGTGGCCTCTTGGACTTGCTGGACCAAGGTGCCAGTGGCGCAGACGGCAAAATCTAAACGAGGAGATGTCAGAGGCCCATATTGCGGGTCATGGAGATCGTCCAAGATATTGATCCCGCCGCAGAATGCGACCTGGCCGTCAACCACACACAGTTTTCGATGCAAGCGGCGCCAGCGACTCGGAATTAAAAGGCCCAAAGCACCCAAAGGCGAGTAAACACGCCACTCCACACCCGCCAAGTCAAAACGAATACGCCAGTCCTGACTGAGCTTCGGGGTCCCGATGCCATCCACCACCACCCAAACACGCAAGCCACGCCTGCCAGCACGTTCTAAGGCCGAGGCGATCAAAGCCCCATCGCCGTGAAAATCAAAAATATAGGTTTCAAGTTGAACGTGCGAGCGCGCTGCATCGATGGCACGAATCAATTCAGGAAAAAACTCAAGCCCGCCCTTCAGCAACTTAATCTGATGACCGTCTCGCAAAAGAGGATGGTTTTTCATCGGTCAAACTGTGCCACCAAGGGCAAATGATCTGACATTCGCCGCCAAATTTTGCCATGAGGCACCATTTGATTGACCGGCAACAAACCCCGCGCATACACATGGTCCAATTGAACCAAAGGCAGACGAGACGGATACGTCAGTTGTTGCGCGCCAGACCATTCGTTCAAATTTTTTTGACGCATCATTTTGGAAATTCGCGTCCCCCAATCGTTAAAGTCGCCGGCCACCAACAAAGGGGAATCTTGCGGCACTTCTCGGTCAATGTAGTGGTGCAACTGTGCCACTTGCCGAACGCGGCTGGCCGGAATCAGGCCAAGGTGAACCACAATGACATGCACATTCAAGGGCAATGCAAGCGAAGCATCTCTTGCTTCATGGCCAGGGTTAGGGGAATGTGAATCGCCTACTTGAATCTCAACATGCAACAACCCGCGCTGCTCGAACCGATGATCAGAGATGTCTTCATGCCGATGCGATACCACCGGCCAACGCGATAGCAATGCATTGCCATGCTCACCGTGTCTGGTGAATGCATTGGTTTTGTAGATGGCCTCGTAACCTGGCGGTGCCAAGAACTCCGCCTGAGGTAATTCAGGCCAATGTTTGAAATACTTTTCTTCGCGCCTGTGAACTTTCCTCACCTCTTGCAAACACACAATGTCGGCGTCCAATTGTTCGATGGCCAAACCTAAATTGTGAATTTCCAATCGCCGCGCTGGACCCACACCCTGGACTCCCTTGTGGATGTTGTAGGTGGCCACTTTCAAAAAAGCTGATGGCTCAGTTTTCAGCATGCTGCTCAAAGCCACCTGGGCAACATGAGGATGGCCTCGGCGTTGGAGGGCGAAAAACAAGTGTCTGCCGCTTCTTGCCAGGAAACCCATTTGAATTCGGTGTGCTCGGCCGGACTCAATTGGATGGGCATTCGAGAGGGCACTTCCAAACCAAATACACGTTCAGTGTTGTGCGTCACGCCGGGCGCATAGCGAGAGCGCCATCCTGGGTAAATTTCGTAGACGTTCTCAAGCGCCCAATCGGTGAGTTGGCAATGCAGTGCTTTAGCATCCAAGCCGGTTTCTTCCATCACTTCACGGATGGCCGTGCTTTCCCAAGACTCTGCGTCAAAGTCTTTGCTGCCTGTGACGGACTGCCAAGTGCCCGCATCCGCCCGTCGAATGAGCAAAACATCTGCAGCGGGCGTGTAAATGACCACCAACACTGATTCTGGAATTTTGTAAGAACTGGCTTTCATCACTTGCACATTTTGCATGAACTTCAGGTCAACATTTCAGTTTGAACGCAGGGGTCCTCAAGCGCCTATGATCACCCTATGCACAGTTCACTCTCAAACCCCCTCCCAAACACACCTGCTCAAGCCGTCTTGACCCATTTGACATGGGAAGAAAATGGCCACCACTGCGAGGAGGAGTGGCGCAGCGAGCGTGGTGCACCCGTCCCCAAACGGGTGGTTTTGGCAGACGATACCTTGAGTGCCGACAGCGCCTACCGCTTGGCCTGTGCGGGGACCGGCATGCTATGGCGCGGGGACTTTCAAAATGCACGTTTGTTGTTGCAAGCCTTGGCACGTCGATGTGATGCCCCCAAGAAGGTTCGCAGAGCGTCCAAAACCAATCCAGAGCTGACGCCCACAGCACAAGAAAATTTTCACCTGCATCGTCAAGCGCAGTCGCAGCGCGCGCGCACTTTGGGCATGATCTTGATTCAAATCAATCCAGATCGTCAAATCAGTCTGCGCCGTGCCCCCGATTGGCGCGCCGCCATGAAAGAAGCTTGGGGCCCTGCTGGCACCACCGGTTGCGTCACCTCTTTGCGTGAACTTTTAGGACTGGTGGGTGCCCATGAGTGGCACGAGAAAGGCATCGAAATTTCTGCGCTGGGCGACGCACCTCGCAACAGAATTCACCCCAGCTACGGGGTTTTCTCACCCGTTCGCAGTGAATACATTCAACTGGTTTTGGATGCACCCTTGCCCAGTTCAGAATTGGCTTTTGACATTGGTGTGGGCACGGGCGTTTTGTCTGCCATTCTTGCAAAGCGGGGCGTCAAAAGGGTGATCGGCACCGATCTCGATCCACGCGCCTTGGCATGCGCCAAAGAAAACATTCACCGATTGGGGCTGAGCAGCAAAGTTGAAGTTGTCCAAGCCGATCTGTTCCCTCAAGGTCAAGCCCCCTTGATTGTGTGCAATCCACCTTGGCTCCCTGCTCGTGCCAGCGCACCCATTGAACGCGCTGTCTATGATGAAAACAGCGCCATGCTGAAGGGCTTCTTAGCAGGCTTGGCTGAGCACCTCACACCCCAAGGTGAGGGCTGGCTCATCTTGTCAGACTTGGCTGAGCACTTAGGCTTGCGATCACGGGCTGAACTGGAAGCATGGATGGCATCGGCAGGGCTGAAGGTACTGAGCAAAATCGACACCAAAGCCGAACACAAAAAAGTTCAAGATGAGAGCGACCCCTTGCATGCGGCGCGCGCAGCAGAGGTCACTTCATTGTGGCGACTGGGCCTTGTTTAAGCCTTGACGGCTTCGGGTGTTCGCACCCGAATGTGCAACTCACGCAATTGCTTCTCATCCACGGGGCTTGGCGCTTGCGTGAGCAAACACTGAGCACGTTGTGTTTTGGGGAAGGCAATCACGTCACGGATGGACTCGGCGCCGGTCATCAAGGTGATGATGCGGTCTAAGCCGAAGGCCAAACCACCGTGGGGTGGCGCACCATATTGCAAAGCATCGAGCAAGAAACCAAACTTAAGTTGCGCTTCTTCAGGTGTGATTTTCAAAGCGTCAAACACTTTTTGTTGCACGTCTGCGCGGTGAATACGCACTGAACCGCCACCAATTTCCCAGCCGTTCAAAACCATGTCATAGCCTTTGGCAATGCACTTCTCTGGCGCCGTGACCATCCAATCTTCGTGGCCATCTTTGGGTGCTGTAAAGGGGTGGTGCACAGCGGTGTAACGCTGTGATTCTTCATCGTATTCAAACATGGGAAAGTCGACCACCCACAAAGGTGTCCAACGGTTTTCGAACAAGCCCGATTTTTTGGCAAATTCGCTGTGGCCAATTTTGAGGCGCAGTGCGCCAATGCCATCGTTGACCACTTTGGCTTTGTCGGCACCGAAGAACAAAATGTCGCCATCCTGTGCGTGGGTACGTTTCAGAATTTCGGCAATGGCGGCATCGTGCAAGTTCTTCACGATGGGGCTTTGCAAACCGTCGCGGCCTTTGGCCACTTCATTCACCTTGATCCAGGCCAAGCCCTTGGCACCGTAGATTTTGACGAACTCGGTGTAGCCATCGATTTCTCCACGGCTGATTTCAGAGCCACCAGGTACACGCAAAGCCACCACACGGCCACCTGGCGTTGTTGCAGGCGTGCTGAACACTTTAAAGTCGACATCGCCCATGATGTCAGTCAGTTCAGTGAACTCCAACTTGACGCGTAGATCGGGTTTGTCAGAGCCAAAGCGGTGCATGGCTTCTGAGTAGGCCATGACGGGGAAATCGCCCAAATCGATGTTCAAGACTTTAGAGAAAATCTGCTTGATCATTTCCTGAAACATGTCCCGAATTTCTTGCTCGCCCAAGAAGGACGTTTCAATATCGATCTGGGTAAATTCAGGTTGACGATCGGCACGCAAGTCTTCATCTCGGAAGCACTTCGTAATTTGGTAGTAGCGGTCGTAACCGGCGACCATGAGCAATTGCTTGAACAATTGGGGCGATTGTGGGAGTGCAAAGAAATGGCCATCGTGCACACGGCTGGGCACCAAATAATCGCGAGCACCCTCAGGCGTGCTCTTGGTGAGCATGGGCGTTTCAATGTCAATGAAACCATGCTCATCTAAAAACTTGCGTGTTTCCATGGCCACCTTGTAGCGCAGCATGAGGTTGTTTTGCATGTAGGGCCGGCGCAAATCAAGCACGCGGTGTGTGAGCCGAGTGGTTTCAGACAAGTTGTCGTCGTCTAGCAAGAACGGGGGCGTGACGGACGGGTTGAGGACCGTCAATTCGTGGCACAGAATTTCAATCTTGCCGCTTTTGAGGCCGTCGTTGGTGGTGCCATCAGGACGGGCTCGGACCAAGCCTTTGATTTGAATGCAAAATTCATTGCGCAAGCCTTCCGCAGTTTTGAACATGTCGGCACGGTCAGGGTCGCACACCACTTGCACATAGCCTTCGCGATCGCGCACGTCAACGAAGATCACGCCACCGTGGTCACGGCGGCGATTGACCCAACCGCACAAGCTAACGGTTTGACCCATCAAGGCTTCGGTAACAAGACCACAGTAGTGTGAACGCATTGACATGGGAAAAGTTCTTTCAATTGAAAAAAGTCAATTGGCATTTAGCCAATTTAAACTGAGGGGGAAGGCTCTGCTTTGACAGGCAAGGCATCGGGGCCACCGGGTACCACCACCCCCATCGAGATGATGTACTTGAGTGCATCGTCCACCGTCATGTCCAACTCCACCACATTGGCTTTGGGCATGATGAGAAAAAAACCTGAGGTGGGATTGGGCGTGGTGGGCACATACACACTCACGCAATCGCTGGGTAAGTGGCGAGCCACTTGACCACCAGGCGCACCCGTTAGAAATGCAATGGTCCAAGAACCTTGATGAGGGTATTGAACCAAGAGGGCTTTAGAAAAAGCATTGCCACTGCCTGAAAACAAGGTGTCCGCTACTTGCTTCACGCTGGAGTAGATGCTGTTCACCACGGGAATTCGGGTAATGACTTTGGACCATTGGCGAAGCCACCATTGGCCAAAAATATTGGTCACGAACAAACCCGTGAAGTAAATGACCACGGCGACCAAGATCACACCCAGACCAGGGGTGTGTCGCAACGACACAGCCAAACTGTGCATGCCAGGAACCACCGCATCGAGGGCTCCTAATATGGCCAAGAAAATGCCATCCATGGTGCCTACCAACCAGGTCAGCAACCACACGGTGACGCCCATGGGCAACCACACCAGCAAGCCAGTCAACAGGTAATGGCGAATTTTTAAATTCATTCTGGGAACCTCAGTGGCAAGCGCATGATGCGGCACAGGCTGCTGGCGCTGATGGGGTCTTTGAATCTGCAGCTGTCTTAGCACCCCCAGTGTCAGATGAGGGCGAGGCAACCGCATCTGCCGGACCCGCAGTGGCACCGCCCTCGACAGCCGTTGGGGCTGCAGCAGCGGACGATCCACCTTTGAAATCAGTGGCATACCAACCTGAGCCCTTGAGCTGAAAACCAGCGGCTGTCAGTTGTTTATTGAAAGAAGGCGAACCACACGAAGGGCATTTTGTCAGGGGGTCATCTGACATTTTTTGCAAAACATCCTTGGCATGGCCACAGGATTCACACTTGTAGGCGTAGATGGGCATGTTGAAGGTTCTCGCTTGGCAATCACAAAACCTTCAATTATAGGTGGGTCCCTTGCAAAACATGGTGGGCGCCGTGCTTGTTTTTCAGCAGTTGTGGGGCCAAGGAGCCCAGAAGCATGCCTGCCAAGCTGGCCAGTACACCTGCTAACTGGGCCGGAAATTCTTCACCTGCGGGGGTCATGAGTAAGAAAAGCCATGTCAGCAGTCCCAATGTGATTGAAAGAAGGGCGCCTTGGGTAGTGGCTTTTGCCCAATAGAGTCCAAACAGCAATGGAATGAAGGCACCGACCAAGGTGACTTGGTAAGCGCCTGAAACCATTTCATAGATGGAGCTGCCTTGCATTTGAATGGCATACAGCAAGACCAAGGCGCTGAAAACCAAAACCGTCACTCGCATGGCCAACAAGGACTGTTGATCTCCCTGATGTGGGAAAAACTGTCGCCAAATGTTTTCAGTGAATGTGACGCTGGGCGCAAGCAAGGTAGCAGACGCACACGACTTGATGGCCGACAACAAAGCACCAAAAAACAGCACCTGCATGACAAAAGGCATTTGCGTCATGACCAAAGTCGGTAAAACCTTTTGTGGGTCCTCTTGAATGAGTTGAGCTGCCTGGTCAGGCATGATGATCAAAGCACTGACAACCAAAAACATGGGCACAAAAGCAAACAAAATGTAGCAAATGCCGCCAATGAGAGGGCCCTTGGTTGCTGCATTCAAACTGTTGGCAGACATCACCCGCTGAAAAACATCTTGTTGCGGAATGGAGCCAAACATGATGGTGATGGCAGCCGCCACGAAAAACAAAATGTCTTTCATGTTGGGTTCAGGCAAAAACTTGAACAGGTCTTGGCTGACGGCCAAGGCCAGAACCTTGTCTGCGCCTCCAGCTTGATGGCCTGCAAACACCGCCAGCGTTGTCAAGCCGACAACCAAAATAATCATTTGCATGAAGTCAGTGATGGCCACGGACCACATGCCGCCAAACAAGGTGTAGGCCAGCACTGATACAACACCAATGGTCATTCCCAAGGGCATGCTGATAGCGCCATCTGAAAGTAAATTGAAGACCAGCCCCAGCGCGGTGACTTGCGCTGACACCCAGCCCAAATAGCTCACCATGATGATGATGGAGCAAATGACCTCAACCGAGCGGCCGTAACGCTCACGGTAATAGTCGCTGATGGTGAGCAAATTCATTCGGTACAACTTGCCCGCAAAAAACAAACCTACCAGAATCAAACAACTGCCAGCACCAAACGGATCTTCCACCACACCGTTCAAACCACTGTTCACAAATTTAGCAGGAATGCCCAACACTGTTTCAGAGCCAAACCACGTGGCAAAGGTGGTGGTCACAATCATGGCCAGCGGCAAGTGCCTTCCGGCAATGGCAAAGTCTGCCGAACTTTTAACCCGTTTAGCGGCCACCAAACCAATGGCGATGGTAACCAGCAAATAAGCGATAACCAAAGTCAATAACACAGCACTCTCCTTAGTAGATTGACTGAAATCTTTCAAAAGCCTGAAAAATAATCAGGGTTGAAACAAAACCAATGACCACATAAACAAGGGCTTGCAACAAGCGGTTGGTGCGTTGCTGTTCCGCCAACAAAGCAGCCATTTGACTGCTGTCTTTGGCGCTGACGGTGGCTTGCTTTAAATAGTCGTGCATCAGTCGGGGCAACTGCGGCAATATCTTGGCATATTGGGGCGATTGCTCCCGAAGTTGCTGGAAGAATCTTTTGGGCCCTACTTGGTCAATCATCCACTGCTCTAGGAAAGGCTTGGCTGTGTTCCACAAATCGAGTTCTGGGTCTAACTGACGGCCCAGTCCCTCAATATTGAGCAAGGTTTTTTGCAGCAATACCAACTGCGGTTGAACTTCCACGTTGAAACGGCGAGATGTTTGGAACAAACGCAAGAGCACCATGCCCAAGGAAATTTCTTTCAACGGCCGGTCAAAGTAAGGCTCGCATACTGAGCGAATGGCCGACTCCAATTCGTCAACGCGGGTATGGCTGGGCACCCAACCCGACTCAATATGCAACTCAGCCACTCGCTTGTAGTCGCGCCTGAAAAAAGCACTGAAGTTTTGCGCTAAATACTCTTTGTCGTATTCAGTGAGGGTGCCCACAATACCAAAGTCAAGGGAAATGTAGCGACCCATCGTTTCCGGCTCAATACTGACTTGAATATTGCCAGGGTGCATGTCAGCATGAAAAAACCCATCGCGAAATACTTGTGTGAAAAAAAGCGTCACGCCATCTTTGGCCAACTGCGGAATATCGACGCCCGCGGCGCGCAATGCATCCACCTGACTGATCGGCAAACCCTTCATGCGCTCCATCATGATGACTTCAGGGTGGCAGTAATCCCAATACATCTCTGGAATTAAAACCAAGTTCAAACTCTGCATGTTGCGACGCAACTGCGCACCGTTGGCGGCCTCTCGAACCAAATCCAACTCATCGTGCAAATGTTTGTCAAACTCAGCCACCACCTCGCGGGGCTTCAGGCGCTTGCCATCGGCACTGATTTTTTCAAGCCAGCCGGCCATCATGCGCATCAGGTTCAAATCTTTTTCAATGGCCTTCAGCATATTGGGCCGCAGTACTTTGACAGCCACCTCTTGGACCACCCCGTCTTTGTTTTTCCACAAAGCAAAATGCACTTGCGCAATGGAGGCGCTGGCCACAGGCACATGGTCAAAGGACTCAAAAATTTCAGACACTGGCCTGCCAAAAGCTCGCTCAATGGTAGCTACGGCGATATCTGAGCTGAAGGGCGGAACTCTGTCTTGGAGCTTGGCCAATTCAACGGCAATATCGTCAGGCAATAAATCTCTGCGAGTCGACATGACTTGTCCAAACTTCACAAAAATCGGCCCGAGTTGTTCAAGTGACAGTCGCAAACGCTCACCGCGCGAGAGTTTGTAAACACGACCCAAGGTCAGCGCCTGGGAAAGAATTTTAAACAGCGGCTGCTTGAAGTTAGAAAGCATCAACTCATGCAGGCCAAACCGCCAGACAGTCCACACAATGAAAAAGCCCCGAAAAATTCGGTTCATAGGGCAGTCCTGTGAAGATCGGCGCTTGGTCCAGGTTTGCGAATAAATTGCTGCATGGCCTGAACGGCTTGTCGGCCCATTGAAACCAAGGTATTGGCCGCTGCATCGCCCAGTAATTTTGACAAGTCTTCCTCAAAATCCCATCGAACATGGTCAATCAACCAATTGACTTCGGCAGCCAATTGAACGTCACCCTCAATGTGAACGCCCGGCTTTTCGCCTTGAAGCACCAACGAGGCCATGGCCAAGGGGGATGCATCCGTCAGACTTAATTTGAGGTCAAATTTTTGCTGGCTCACACGCTCCAACAAACCCGCAGGCGTGGGTGAGAGCTGAATGACTTTGTCTTGCCATTGCAATTGAATGCAACGCCCCTTTTGACGCTGGAGCCTGTTTTGCGCTTCAGGTTCAGTGCCAATGACGTGATTCAAAAACAAAACCAATCGATTGATAGACTCGTCCAGCACCCAAACAGGGGGCTGAGAGTGAGTGACGAATTGCTCAATTGCTTCACTCACGAAAGAAAAAGGGGACTGTGTTGCCATAGTCCCCAATTATTCCCGAAAGACTGCCCAGTGCCAGCCCTTCAGTCAGAATGTCTTTAATTTATTGCAGGGCTTGCACGCCTGCAACCAACCATCCGCTGTTGCCGTTTCTGGGTTTGGTCATGTTCCAAACCTCGCGGAAAGGACTAGGCGCAGCATCGGCTTCCTCACGGATAACGCCGTTGAATTCAACGCTGGCCATGTAAACCTCGGGCAACTCTTCAATGCCCAACAGCTGAGCATCCAACTTAACCACTTCGGTTTTGTTAGGTTGGCCGGGGAAATTGGCTTCTCGTTCTGCCAGCTGGCTCTTGATTTCAGACAACATGCCATCGGTCATCATGGCCTTGAGTGAACCCATGTCGGCACGATCCCAGGCGTCTTGCAACGTAATGAAGTTGCGCTTGGCAGCCTCGATAAAGCTGTCGGTGTCGAAGCCTTCAGGAACGCCCCAGCTGTGCGAACCTTGAAACGCTGAAGGCTGTGAGCCACCAATGGCAGATCCGATCATGGAGCCACCTGTCTGAGCCGTTTGATTGGCCTCAGGGCTTGAATCAAAACGCGTGCTCTGACCTTCCCAAGGTCGGGCCGATGCATCGTTGCCCACTTTTTCAGGGTTGTATTGCGGCAAGCTTGCTGGCGCCTCAGCCGTTTGCCCTGCGCCTTGGTAGGCAAGGCCACCCTGCTGGGCCGACCCGCCTTTGCGCGAGCGCAGGAAATAACCAATCACGCCAACTGCCACCATGGCAAGCAATGCAAACATGAGCATGTTGCCGAACGCTTCGCCCATGCCAAGGCTGTGCGCCAACCAAGCCAATCCCAAACCAGCGGCCAAGCCACCTAGCATGGCACCCCATGGTCGTTTAGCAGGTGCAGCAGCAGGGGCTGCAGGTTTGGCAGCCGCTGCTTGACTAGGCGCCGCCGCAGGAGCTGTAGGTTTGGCTGCTTCACGTTGCGTGACGTTGTTGGACTGTTGGCCTGAAGATTTGCCGCCGCCCATGCGCCGAGCTGCCTCTGCGTTTAAAGTGCTGAGGGCCAAAAACAGGGTCAAGATGAAGCTTAGAAATTTAGTCACTTTGTCTCCGAAAAAATCAGGGAAAAATCATCAGCATTTAATGCCTAGATGTAAGGCTACCACCCCTGCGCTTAAATTGTGAAATTCAACATGTCCAAATCCGGCACTTTTTATAAGGGCTTTCAGCGCCTCTTGCCCTGGATGCATCCGAATGGACTCTGCCAAATACTGGTAGCTGGCGGCGTCGCCCGCCACCCACTTTCCCAATTGAGGCAATATGTTGAAGGAATACCAGTCATAGGCTTTTTCCAAGGGTTTGGCCACCTTTGAGAACTCCAACACCAACAACTTGCCGCCCGGTTTGAGAACTCGGCACATTTCCTTCAGGGCCATGTCTTTGTGGGTCATGTTGCGCAAACCAAACGCCACGCTGACCACATTGAAATGCTCGTTAGGGAAAGGCAATTTTTCTGCATCACAGACCAGTGTTGGCAAAATCACACCCTTGTTCACCAATCGATCGCGTCCGGTTCGCAGCATGGCCTCATTGATGTCGGTATGCACCACACAACCCGCAGTTCCTACCTTTTTTGAAAAAGCCAAAGACAAATCGCCAGTGCCGCCAGCAAGGTCCAAGACTTGATCACCCTCTTTCAGGTTGGCCACCTGGACCGTGTAGGCCTTCCAAACACGGTGCAGTCCTGCCGACATGAGGTCATTCATGATGTCGTATTGAGAAGCCACTGAATCGAAAACGCCCCTCACATGCTTGGCTTTATCATTTTCGTCAACGGTTTTAAAGCCAAAATGGGTTGCACTCATTTGCCAAGTCCGATCAATGTGAATGGCCACACGAAGCACCCGCAGCCATCGGCATGGCGTCATCGCGAAGCACGCCAGCAGCCAGCAAACGTTCGTTGTATTGGTCCCACAATTGGTCTTGCTCTGAGCCTAAATGGTACAAATAGTCCCAGGAAAAAATACCGCTGTTGTGACCATCTGAGAAAGTGGGCTGAACCGCATAATTTCCAACCTGGACCAACTCAACAATGTCCACCTCACGCTTGCCTGTCTGCAACACCTCTTGCCCAGGACCATGGCCTTGCACTTCGGCAGAAGGCGAGTAAACGCGCATGAGTTCAAAGGGGATTCGAAAAGTTTGACCATCCGAAAAACTGACCTCTAAAGCATGGCTTTGCCCATGAAGGGTCAAGGCTTCTGGTGTGGGTGCACCTGTTGTCAATCCGGCCATAAGGCGTTCTTTCTTGATGCTCTCGTTAAACCAAAACGCGCTCAATACCACCGGCATTGGCAGCGGCCACATACTCCGGCATCCACTGCTCGCCCAAAATGTGCTTGGCCATTTCGACCACAATGTAGTCGGCTTCTAACAAGCCGTTTTGCAAGTCATCGCCATAGCGAGCCAAACCTTGCAAGCAACTGGGGCAACTGGTCAAGACCTTGATGTTTTCTTTCTCGCCCACCATGCCGGAACTGCGCATTTCTGTTTCACTCTTCAGAATTTCTTCTTCCTTGCGAAAGCGCACTTGCGTGGCAATATCTGGACGCGTCACACCCAGAGTGCCCGACTCGCCGCAGCAGCGATCCGACTTCAACACTTGGGGCCCCAACAAAGACTTGACGGTCTTCATGGGGTCTTGCAACTTCATAGGGCTGTGACAAGGATCGTGGTACAGGTAGGCGCCGTTGTTGTTGAGCTTCATGCCTTTTTCAAGCAAGTACTCATGAATGTCAATGATGCGGCAGCCAGGGAAAATTTTGTCGAACTCATAGCCCTGCAACTGGTCATAACAAGTGCCGCAACTGACCACCACTGTTTTGATGTCCAAGTAGTTCAGGGTATTGGCCACACGGTGGAACAAGACCCGGTTGTCTGTGATAATTTTTTCGGCCTTGTCAAACTGGCCGCTGCCTTTTTGTGGGTAACCGCAGCACAAGTAGCCAGGCGGCAACACCGTTTGAACCCCCGTGTGCCAGAGCATGGCCTGGGTGGCAAGACCCACTTGACTGAACAAACGTTCAGAGCCGCAACCTGGGAAATAGAACACTGCCTCTGATTCGGGCGTTGTAGCCTTTGGGTTGCGGATGATCGGGACGTAATCTTGATCTTCAATGTCGAGCAAAGCACGCGCTGTCTTCTTGGGCAAACCACCGGGCATCTTTTTATTGATGAAGTGAATGACCTGTTCTTTGATGGGCGCTGCGCCAATGCTGGCAGGCGGAGCCTTGGTCTGCTTGCGTGCAAAGGGTTTGAGCAAGTCATGTGCGAAACGTTGCAACTTCATGCCCACGCCCACCATGCCTGCACGCGCCAGTTTGATGGTTTCAGGGTTGGTGGCGTTCAACATGAACATGGCTGCAGCATTGCCCGGACGGAACGTTTTCTGACCCATCTTTCGAAGCAAATTCCGCATGTTCATGGACACATCGCCAAAGTCAATTTTGACCGGGCAAGGTGACAGACACTTGTGACACACCGTGCAGTGATCGGCCACATCTTCAAACTCTTGCCAGTGCTTGATGGACACACCTCGGCGAGTTTGCTCTTCGTACAAGAAGGCTTCAACCAGCAGTGAAGTGGCCAAAATTTTGTCGCGGGGGCTGTAAAGCAAATTGGCACGTGGCACATGCGTGGCGCACACGGGTTTGCATTTGCCGCAACGCAAACAATCTTTCACACTGTCCGCAATGGCGCCAATGTCAGACTGTTGCATGATGAGCGATTCGTGTCCCATCAAACCAAAGCTGGGGGTGTAGGCATTGGTCAAGTCGGCTTGAATGTCCAGGCCTTCTGGCCCCTTCACATGGCGCATCAACTTGCCTTTGTTGAATCGCCCTTCAGGGTCAATGCGCTGCTTGTAATCAGCAAACGGCTGCAGCTCTGCATCGCTTAAAAACTCGAGTTTCGTGATGCCAATACCGTGCTCTCCCGAAATCACGCCGTCCAAACTGCGTGCCAACACCATGATGCGCGCGACCGCTTCGTGGGCCGTTTGCAGCATGTCGTAATCGTCAGAGTTAACTGGGATATTGGTGTGCACATTGCCATCACCAGCGTGCATGTGCAAAGCCACCCAAACACGGCCTTTGAGAACCCGTTTGTGAATGGCCACACACTCGTCAAAGATAGCTTGAAACGCAGCGCCCGAAAAAATGGTTTGGAAATTTGCCTTGATTTGTGTTTTCCAACTGGCGCGCAAAGTGTGGTCTTGCAGTTGGGGAAACAAAGTTTCGACACCTTGCAACCACCCTTGCCACAAGTCACGAACATCTCGAACCACCGCCAAGGCTTGTGAAACGCGCTCCTCCAGTAATTCTGCTGAAGCAATTTCATGGGTGTCATCGTCTTTGCCCAAGGGCAAGTTGCCCGTGCTTAAAAAGAGTTCTAACTCGTTGCACAACTTGATCTTATTGCGCAAAGACAATTCAATGTTGATGCGCTCGATGCCGTCTGTGTACTCCGCCATGCGTGGCAGTGGAATCACCACGTCTTCGTTCACTTTGAAAGCATTGGTGTGCCGGCTGATGGCTGCCGTTTTCTTTCGATCTTGCCAAAACTTTTTACGTGCTTCTGGGCTGATGGCAATGAAACCCTCACCGCTGCGCGAGTTGGCAATGCGCACGACTTCAGAAGTGACTTTGGCCACATCATCGGCGTTGTCGCCTGCAATATCGGCCAGCAAAAGCATCTTTGGAAAACCACCGCGCTTGGACTTGGTGGTGTAACCCACCGCACGCAAATAGCGATCGTCCAAATGCTCTAAACCCGCCAACAACACGCCAGAGCGTTTTTGTTCAGCGAACATGAAATCTTTGATTTCCACAATGCTGGGCACGGCATCTTTGGCATTGCCAAAGAACTCCATGCAAACCGTGCGGGTGTGGTCGGGCATGCGGTGCAGAACCCAGCGAGCGCTGGTGATCAAGCCATCGCATCCTTCTTTTTGAATGCCAGGCAAACCGGCCAAAAATTTGTCGGTGACATCTTTGCCCAGACCTTCCTTGCGGAAGGTGCTACCCGGAATGTCTAAGCGTTCTTGCCTGATCAGGGTGGTGCCGTTGGCCTCAAAATATTTCAATTCGAAACTTGCAACCGCCACATCATGGATCTTGCCCAAGTTGTGGTTCAGGCGGGTGACTTCCAACCACTGCGCGTCGGGCGTGACCATGCGCCAGCTGGCCAAGTTGTCAAGCGCAGTACCCCACAAAACAGCCTTCTTGCCCCCTGCATTCATGGCAATGTTGCCACCGATGCAGCTGGCTTCCGCAGAAGTTGGGTCTACGGCAAATACCCATCCTGCGTGCTCTGCGGCATCGGTCACACGTTGTGTGACCACGCCCACTTCAGTCCACAGGGTTGGCACTTGCTTGTCGAGCCCAGGCAGTTGCTTCATCTCAATGCCCGACATGGCATCTAGTTTTTCGGTATTGATGACTGCGCTGTTCCATGTCAGGGGCACTGCACCGCCGGTGTAGCCAGTGCCACCGCCACGCGGAATGATGGTCAGGCCGAGGGAGAAACAGCCTTTCACCAAGTTGGCCATTTCAGCTTCGCTGTCGGGCGTCAAAACCACAAAGGGGTACTCCACACGCCAGTCCGTGGCATCGGTGACGTGGCTCACACGTGACATTGCATCAAACTTGATGTTGTCTTTGGCAGTGAGTTTGCCCAAGCCTTTTTGCGTCTTGCGCCGGAGTTGGGCCATGGCTGTAAAAGTCTCATCAAACACTCTGACAGCGTTGCCAGCCAAGACCAATAATTCACCCACCAAGCCATCGCGCAATGCATCTGCTTCGGGCGTGCGGCGTTTTTGCACTTCACCCAAGCGGTGTTTCAAAGCCTCGACCAGAAGCTTTCGGCGGCCTGGGTTGTCGAGCAGGTCGTCTTGCAAATAGGGGTTGCGTTGAACCACCCAAATATCACCCAAGACCTCGTAAAGCATGCGAGCAGAACGGCCTGTGCGTCGTTCGTCTCGAAGTTGATTGAGCAATTCCCAGGCACGAGCTCCCAGCAAACGAATCACAATTTCTCGATCGGAGAAGCTTGTGTAGTTGTAGGGAATTTCGCGCAAGCGAGGCGAAGAGTCGTCAGCTTGGAGGAGATGTTGGAGCGTGGTTGGAGCGTTCATGAGATTTAGATGTGATTTTACTTCAGGGGGGAAATCACGCGCCCTTGGTGGGGACTCCAAGCCAACCCAGTCAATCAATCCATCATTTTTTCATCATCGCGCTACAATAAAATTGCGTATGACCATAGACTTTTGACTGGCATAACTGCCAAGAGAGAACTTATGAACTACAAAAAAACCATGGCAACTTTGGCCTTCGCCACCCTAAGTTTTGTCGCTTAAGCCCAAACTGAAATTCAATGGTGACACTCCATGGTTGGCGCTCTTGGCGAATAGATTACAAAATTGTGCAAACCTTCATTTCAATGCTAAAACAGGAAAACGTCTGTGGCCCTGAACACTGCTAAGCCACTGAAGCCTTGGCCCTACCCTCGTTGGATTGCCCACCGTGGCGCTGGCACACTCGCCCCAGAAAACACCCTTGCAGCGTTTCGAAAGGGAGCTGAACATGGCTATCGCATGTTCGAATGCGATGCCAAACTCTCTTCTGACGATGTGGTTTTTTTAATGCACGACGCCACTCTCCAGAGAACCACCAACGGCCATGGTATTGGCGGCGAACAAAGTTGGCAACAACTGTCGCAGTTGGATGCTGGCAGTTGGCACTCTCGACACTTCAGTGGTGAACCCCTGCCCACGCTGGCCAATCTGGCGCAATATTGCATTCGGAATCGCTATTTTCTCAACATTGAAATCAAACCAACGCCTGGCCTTGAATTCAAAACAGGCGAGATCGTGGCCCAACATGCGGCTCTTCTTTGGCACCATGAAAAAGTACCGCCATTGCTCACTTCTTTTCAAGTTGATTCTTTAAAAGGGGCTTTGCAAACCGCACCTCACTTGCCCAGAGGTTTGCTGCTCCACAACTTGCCCGAAGGGTGGCTAGACACGGCCAAGTCCTTGGATTGCACTGCCGTCGTCTGCCAATATGCTTTGTGGACACCCGACATGGTGGCCGCAGTTCACACCGCAGGCATGCGCTGCCTCAACTACACCGTGAACGACGAATGGGCTGTCCATCATCTGCTGAACATGGGAACAGACGGCATCATCACTGACCGGGTTGACTTGTTCAGCGCCGCATCTTAAGAAGGCACTGCAAGGCCCACTCCACCGTGGCGCACACCAGCACCAAAGCGCCATAAGTGGCCATCTTGCCGTCGTTGCCGGTCATGACCAAGCCAGTGATGAGCACCGCCAAACCCGCCGAAGCATTGAGAAACCAGCGCCAAAGCCATCTCACCTGAGTTTGTTGTCTGAACTGGAACGACCCCCAAGCAGTGATTCCCATAGAAAGCACCAGCGCAGGCAAGGCAAAGTTCATCAAATGCCAAAAAACCTCATCCCAACTCATGAATTTCCTTCTCTGTGACTGCAGGTTTTATAATCTGAAACATGGCAGTTTGGGCATTGGGGTTAAATCACACAACAGCCCCGCTCGATTTGCGCGGGCGGTTTGCGTTTGCCGTGGACCAATTGCCCCCTACTTTGCACCAACTCAGGGGTAATTTAGCCTCTCACACATCCCACGAGCCCGAAGCCGCCATTCTCTCCACCTGTAACCGCACAGAAATTTATTGTGCCGCAGATCAGCTGGCTGTCGACAGTACCGTGAACTGGTTGGCCAACGCGGGGGGGGTTTCTACCTCAGAATTGACAGCCCACACCTATTTGTTGCAAGAGGGTCATGTGGCGCGCCATGCATTTCGCGTGGCCAGTGGTCTCGATTCCATGGTTTTGGGCGAAGCTCAAATTCTGGGTCAATTGAAAGATGCTGTGCGGGCTGCAGAAGAGGCTGGCGCACTGGGCAGCACCTTGAACCAATTGTTTCAACGAAGTTTTGCAGTGGCCAAAGAAGTCCGGTCCACCACCGAAATTGGCTCGCATTCCATCAGCATGGCGGCTGCTGCCGTGCGTCTGGCTGGTCAACTGTTTGAAGATCTCACAAAAATCAAAGTGTTGTTTGTGGGCGCCGGTGAAATGATTGAGCTGGTGGTCACGCACTTCGCCGCCAAGCACCCTCGCAGCATGGCCATCGCCAACCGCAGCATGGACCGCGGTGAAAAACTCGCCAATCAATATGGTGCTGAAGTCATGCGCCTGTCTGAACTGCCCGATCGGCTTCATGAATTTGATGCGGTCATCAGCTGCACCGCAAGCACTTTGCCCTTGATTGGCTTGGGTGCGGTAGAGCGCGCATTGAAAAAACGCCGCAACCGGCCTATGTTCATGGTGGATTTGGCTGTTCCGCGCGACATTGAGGCTGAAGTCAAATCACTTGAAGACGTTTACCTTTACACCTTGGACGATTTGGCCAGCGTCATTCAAACTGGCCAAGCCCATCGACAAGCCGCAGTTGCAGAGGCTGAAGTCATCATCGATGCAGGGGTCCAAAGCTTCATGCACTGGATGGTTCAGCGCAGCAGTGTGCCGCTCATTCAGCAACTGAATGCACAGGCAGATGAATGGCGCGAGGCTGAAATGGTGCGCGCAAGAAAAATGTTGGCCAAAGGGGAGAACCCCGAAAAAGTCCTTGAAGCGCTTTCTCGTGGTCTGACGCAAAAAATGTTGCACGGCGCCATGGCTGAGTTGCGTGAAGCCGATCCCGAGCACTTAGCTCAAGCGTCTCACGCAGTTCAACGCCTTTTCCTGCGCAAAGAGCGCTAGCGAATTTCAACTCGCCTGCGCCGCATTGAGTCTTGCTCAATGTTTTTTGAATTTTCCCTTTTAAGTTTCATGAAATCCTTTTTACGCCATCAACTTGAACGGTATGCGCTGCGGCTAGAAGAACTTGACTTCTTGCTATCGCGTGAAGACATCATGGCTGACATGAGTCAGTTCTTGAAACTCTCGCGCGAACACGCAGAGGTGAGTGCTTTGGCCAAGCGGTATGCGCGTTACCAAGAACGCAACAGCGATTTAGAAGCCGCCAAGCTCATGCTAAACAGCAACGCGTATGAAGCGGACATGAAAGCCATGGCCGATGAAGAAATTCAGAGTGCCGCGCTAGAAATGGCTGAACTGGAAGTAGAACTTCAGCGCATGCTGCTGCCCAAAGATCCAGACGATGCACGCCCAGCATATTTGGAAATTCGCGCAGGAACAGGTGGCGACGAATCCGCTCTTTTTGCGGCTGATCTGCTGCGCATGTACACGCGTTTTTGCGAGCGCAAAGGCTGGCGCATCGAAATTATGTCGGAATCTGCCAGTGAGTTAGGCGGCTACAAAGAGGTCGTCATTCGAATCGAGGGCGACAACGTATTTGGCTCCCTGCGATTTGAATCGGGAGGCCATCGAGTGCAGCGAGTGCCTGCCACTGAAACACAAGGCAGAATTCACACCAGTGCTTGCACAGTGGCGGTTTTGGCAGAACCCGATGAAGCCCAAGCGGTGACGATCAATCCGGCTGATTTGCGCATTGACACCTACCGTGCCAGCGGGGCGGGAGGGCAGCACATCAACAAAACAGACTCGGCTGTGCGCATCACCCACATTCCAACGGGCATTGTGGCCGAGTGCCAAGACGATCGCAGCCAACACCGCAACAAAGCCAAAGCCATGCAAGTTTTATCGGCGCGCATCCAGGAAAAAGAGCGCAGCGAACGTGCGGCCAAAGATGCGGCTCTGCGAAAAGGGCTGATTGGCAGTGGCGACCGGTCAGACCGTATTCGCACCTACAACTTTCCGCAGGGCCGTTTCACCGACCATCGCATCAATCTCACCTTGTACAAATTGAGTTTCATCATGGAAGGCGATTTGGAAGAAGTGACCCAATCTTTGCAGAATGCCAGACAAGCTGAGCAATTGGCTGAGTTGGAATCTAATTTTTCTAACTAATCGATCTATGACTGTGTCTGATTGTTTAATGCGAGGCCAGGCTCTGGGACTTCCTAGGTTGGAAGCCCAAATTTTGTTTTTGCATGCCATGGGCAGATCTCTTCACGATCGAGCTTGGTTGTTGGCCCATGGCACCGATGAGGTGGAAGCAGAACACATTTCAAGATTTGAGACCTTTGCACGACGCAGGGTTCAGCATGAGCCAGTGGCTTACATCGTCGGTCAAAAAGAATTTTTTGGGCTCACGCTGCACATTGACAAGCGCGTTTTAGACCCCAGAGACGATACCGAGGTCTTGGTGGAATGGGCTTTGGAATGCGGCGCATCACTGGCCTCCCCCCGTTTTTTGGATTTAGGAACTGGCAGCGGTGCCATTGCTTTGGCCCTTCAATCTCAACGTCCTGTTGCCAAGGTCATGGGTGTTGATACAAACCCTGAAGCACTCAAGTTGGCGGCTCACAATGCCGAGAAACTAGGGCTTGAGGTGTCTTTTCTTCAAAGCGACTGGCTCAAGCAAGTGACAGGCGAGTTTGACGTGATCGCGACCAACCCACCCTACATTGAGGCCAAGGATCCCCATTTGGCTAAACTGCATCATGAACCGCTGTCGGCACTGGTCAGTGGTGAGAATGGGCTCAGAGACATCCAGATCATAGTTAAAAATGCCAGCCAACACTTGGTCAAAGGCGGTTGGCTGCTGATTGAACACGGCTGGCAGCAAGCCCCACAGGTTCGCGCATTGTTACAAAATGAAGGGTATGCCAACGTCCAGTCTAAATTGGACTTGGCCGGTGTTGAAAGGTGCTCGGGCGGTCAAAAATTGACCCTAAACAGCACAAGCCCTTCCAACATGAAATAATCACCCTATTGACAGTCAAAGAGGATTTCCCATGAGCGATACCCAAGCCCGCATTGATGATTTGGTTAAACACAACGAAGTACTGCTTTTCATGAAGGGCAGCGCCAGCTTTCCCATGTGCGGCTTCTCTGGTCGTGCCATTCAAATTTTGAAGGCATGCGGTGTCGATCCCAAGGCTGTCAAAACAGTCAATGTGCTGGACGATGCTGAAATTCGCAATGGCATCAAGGAATACAGCAACTGGCCCACCATTCCTCAGTTGTATGTGAAGGGCGAGTTTGTGGGTGGCTCCGACATCATGATGGAAATGTACGAATCGGGTGAACTGATTCAAGTCTTGGGCACCACACCCAAAGAATAAACACACTCGCTGTTTCATTTCCAGCTTCTCCTGTGAAGCTTGGTTCAAAAAATGGTTTCAGTCCACCGACTGAAGCCATTTTTTTTGCGCTGCCAACACAGCTTGAGGGTATGCCGACTGCCCACGACTGCCGTTGTAACGGCCGAGTGCATAAAACAAATTGCCGTTTTCTCGTTCCATCATGTGACGCAAGATCACGCATCCAAAGCGAAGTTGAGTTTGGGTGTGAAACAAAGTGCTTTCGTTACCGTCGCCAATGCTGCGGGTCCAAAAGGGCATGACTTGCATGTAACCCCGCGCACCAGCGCTTGAGATGGCATATTTCCTGAAGGCGCTTTCCACCTCAATCAGACCCAACACCAATGACAAAGACAAACCGGCACGCCTCGCTTCATACCAAACCGTGTGCAGAAACTCAGAACGATCGTCTGGATGTTTCAGCCATTGGCTTAAGCGATGAGAGGCTTTGGCCATCCATTCGTTGAACTGCTTTTTCTCGAGCGCGGTGTTGAGAACTGGCTCTGGCGGGCCACTCTGAGACACGGCCTGACTGAGCGCCGTTCGAACTGAATCTGACAGCGCCTCTTCCGCTTGGTTACCGGCCCAAGCGGTCTGAATGAAGGGCTGAATCAGCAGGAAAGAGGGCACTGCAAGGTTTGAGTAAACCATCCCGCGCCCACCCTCTTGCATGGCTTGGCGCAAAAATTTGCGTCGATGCAAATTCATGCGCTTGTCTCTCAGTGGGCCTGCGCCACTTTGCTGAAGACAAAAGCGGCAATGTCAGCAAGCGCCACAGCCGTGGCCGCTTCGTCACGGCGGTGTTGGTATTCCACCTTGCCTTCTTTCAGGCCACGATCGCCCAGCGTCACGCGGTGCGGCACGCCAATGAGCTCCCAATCGGCAAACATGGCACCGGGTCGCTCGCCACGATCGTCGAGCAACACGTCCACACCGGCGGCCATGAGGTCGGCATAGAGTTTTTCAGAAGCCGCTTTCACATCAGGGCTTCGATCGGCACCAATGGGACAAATGACCACCGTGAACGGTGCAATGGCGTCGGGCCAAATGATGCCCTTGGCATCGTGGTTTTGCTCAATGGCTGCGGCTGGCAAACGCGTGACACCGATACCGTAGCAACCCATTTCCAAGAATTGTGGTTTGCCGTTTTCGTCCAAGAAAGTGGCGTTCATGGCTTGGCTGTAATTGATGCCCAAATAAAACACATGCCCCACTTCAATGCCGCGCTCAATGACCAAGGCGCCTTTGCCATCGGGTGACATGTCGCCCGCCACCACATTGCGCAAGTCGGCTACCATCATGGGCTCTGGCACATCGCGCCCCCAGTTCACACCAGTGATGTGATGGTCAGGTTGGTTGGCGCCACAAATCCAGTCGGCCATGACGGCCACTTCGCGATCGGCGACCACGTTCAAAGGCTTCTTTAAATTCAAGGGGCCCAAGTAGCCAGGCTTGCAGCCAAAGTGTTCGTCAATTTCTGTCAGGGTGGCAAAACGAAAGCCCACATTCAAGCCAGGCAGTTTGCCCACTTTGACTTCGTTCATGTCGTGATCGCCACGCAGCAACAGCAACCAAACCTTGGCGGCTTTGATGTTACCTTGCTCGTCGGTTTCATCGGTGGCCAAGACCAAGGACTTGACGGTCGTCGACAATGGCACGCCCAACAAAACCGCCACCTCCTCGCAAGTACTCTTTCCGGGAGTCGGCGTGAGGGTTTGGGGCTTAGACGCAGCAGGACGTGAATGGGCGGGCGCCAAGGCTTCCGCTTTCTCCATGTTGGCCGCGTAATCGCTGTGAGGGCAATACACGATAGCGTCTTCGCCCGTGGCCGCAATCACTTGAAACTCTTCGCTCAAATCGCCACCAATGGCACCACTGTCGGCCGCCACCGCACGGTAACTCAAGCCAAAGCGATCAAAAATTTTGCGATAGGCATCGGCCATGATTTTGTAGCTTTGCTTGGCTGAGACTTGGTCGCGGTCAAAGCTGTAAGCATCTTTCATGATGAACTCACGGCCCCGCATCAAACCAAAACGGGGACGGCGCTCGTCCCGAAATTTGGTTTGAATTTGGTAAAAGTTCTTTGGCAGTTGCTTGTAGCTGCGCAGTTCTTGGCGGGCCACATCCGTGATCACTTCTTCGCTGGTGGGCTGCACCACAAAGTCACGGCCATGGCGGTCTTTGATTCGCAAAAGCTCTGGGCCCATCTTTTCAAATCGCCCCGTTTCTTGCCAGAGTTCGGCAGGTTGTACCACGGGCATGGTCATTTCAATGGCACCGGCGCGGTTCATTTCTTCGCGCACGATGGCTTCCACCTTGCGAATGACGCGCAGACCCATGGGCATGTAGTTGTAAATGCCGGCACCCAAGCGTTTGATCATGCCGGCGCGCATCATCAGTTGATGGCTCACCACCTCGGCGTCTGCGGGCGCTTCTTTGAGGGTGGAAATTAAAAATTGACTGGCTTTCATGGGCTAATTCCAAGCGTACTCAGGGTGAGTCCTAATGCTGCACAGAACCGTCCGTGCATAATGGACACAGTTTAAAAATTTGGGATTTGATTATGCTTGACCGCGAAGGCTTTCGGCCTAACGTCGGCATCATTCTGCTCAACCAGAAAAATCAGGTGTTCTGGGGCAAGCGCATCCGAACCCACAGTTGGCAGTTTCCGCAGGGCGGCATTGACCGGGGCGAGAGCCCTGAACAGGCCATGTTCCGAGAACTGCACGAAGAAGTGGGGCTCCTTCCGGAGCATGTGCGCATCGTGGCCCGTACCCGTGATTGGTTGCGTTATGAAGTGCCTGATCGTTTCATCAGGCGCGATGCCAGGGGCCATTACAAGGGCCAAAAGCAAATTTGGTATTTACTCCAGTTGGTCGAGCCTGACTGGAATATCAACCTGCGCGCCACCAGCCACCCAGAGTTTGACGCTTGGCGCTGGAATGAGTTTTGGGTGCCGCTCGATGTCGTGGTGGAATTCAAACGAGGCGTTTACGAAATGGCGCTGACCGAGCTGTCTCGTTACTTGCCTAGGTATGAAAACCAAGGCCGGACTCACCGAGCCGCGCCAAGGCCGCGTCAAAACGACAACGATGTGTCAGCTTACGATGTCAACTTGACGATGCAATTTGGCTTCATGCAAACCCAAATGACCCTGGAGTTACCTCCAGGAGGAAGTTTTGACCCCGACCCTCAAAACAGTTTGGACAAGCCCAAAAACGAAGATCAGTGAAGATTTACCGCGTCAAAATCATGTTGTCGCGGTGCACAAATTCAGGTTCTGCCATGTATCCCAGCAGCCCCTTAAAGTCTGATGAGGATTTGCGGCAAATGAGCCTGGCTTCTGAGCTGGCATAGTTTGCCAAGCCGCGTGCAATTTCTAATCCATTCACATCCCGAATGGCAATCACATCACCCCGAGAAAAGTCGCCTTCGACATGTGTCATGCCAATGGCCAAAAGGCTCTTGCCTTCCGCCTGCAATTTGGAGGCAGCGCCTTGGTCAATGGTGACAGCGCCGCGCAATTGCAAGTGATCGGCCATCCATTGTTTGCGCGCCTGCTGCTTTTGCGTTTGCGCCACCAGCAGTGTGCCAATGGGCTCACCCTTGCACAAGCGAATGAGCGCATCTGGTTCCCGCCCCCAAGCAATGACGGTGGAGGCACCTGAACCTGCGGCACGTTTGGCTGCCAAAATTTTGGTGATCATGCCGCCACTGCCAATGCTAGAACCCACACCACCGGCCATGGCTTCTAAGGCAGGGTCGCCGGCACGGGCTTCTTGTACAAACTCGGCGGCTGGATTTTTGCGAGGGTCTGCCGTGTACAAACCTTTTTGATCGGTCAAGATGACCAAGGCATCGGCTTCGACCAAGTTGGCCACCAACGCACCCAAGGTGTCGTTGTCGCCAAACTTAATTTCATCGTTCACCACGGTGTCGTTTTCGTTGATGACGGGCAGCACTTTGTGATGAAGCAATGTGAGCAAAGTGGAGCGAGCGTTTAAATAGCGTTCACGATCGGCCAAATCTGCATGCGTGAGCAACACTTGAGCGCTGCCCAAACCGTTTTCTCGCAATTTGGTTTCATACATTTGAGCCAAGCCCATTTGGCCCACTGCAGCCGCCGCTTGCAGAGCATGAATTTCTTGGGGGCGTGTGGCCCAGCCCAACCGTTTCATGCCTTCGGCAATGGCACCACTGGAGACCATGATGACCTCACGACCGTCTTTGGCCATGAGCGCCATCTGACGGCACCATTCACCGATGGCCACTTCGTCTAGCCCGCGGCCTTCATTGGTGACCAAACTGGAGCCGACCTTGACCACGATGCGTCGCGCATCGCGCAAAACAGTGGACGTCAATGGCTGGTTCATGGTGTTCAATGTCAAGAAAGTTGAGAAGATTCCGATTAACGAATCGATGATGGGGGTGGTTCTTCAACAAAACGCGGGTCAACATAGACCGGCTCTTGCTCTTGAATTTGTTGCGCTTTGATGTGCTGAAAAATCGTCTTGATCAACGTCTCGCAACCCTCACGCGTCAGGGCAGAAATTTCAAACACAGGACCTTTGTATTTGAATCGCTTGATGAAGTCTTTGACGCGAGCTTCGCGCTCTTCAGCAGGCACCATGTCGAGTTTGTTGAGCACCAACCAACGCGGCTTGTCGTACAAAGCTTTGTCGTATTTTTTGAGCTCGCCCACAATGGCTTTGGCCTGTGCCACAGGATCGACCGCTTCATCGAAGGGTGCAAAGTCAATCATGTGCAGCAGCAAACGTGTGCGCTGCAAATGGCGCAAAAACAGGTGGCCCAAGCCAGCGCCGTCAGAGGCGCCTTCAATGAGTCCGGGCACATCGGCCACCACAAAGCTCTGCTCAGGGCCGACGCGCACCACGCCCAAATTGGGGTGCAAAGTGGTGAACGGGTAGTCTGCAATTTTGGGGCGCGCGTTGGAAATGGCGGCAATGAGGGTGGACTTGCCCGCATTGGGCATGCCCAGCAAACCGACATCGGCCAACACCTTCAACTCCAGCTTGAGTTCTTTTTTCTCACCGGGCCAGCCAGGCGTTTTTTGACGCGGCGCACGATTGATCGCGCTCTTGAAGCGCATGTTGCCAAAGCCGCCATCACCGCCCTTGGCAATCATGATGACTTCACCCGGCTTCAGTAGCTCGTAAAGAACTTCACCTGTTTCAGAGTCGGTGATGATGGTGCCCACAGGCATTTTCAGGGTGACATCATCACCCATGGCGCCAAACATGTCGGAGCCCATGCCGTGCTGACCACGCTTGGCTTCGTGCCTGCGTGAGAAGCGAAAATCGACCAAGGTATTGAGGTTGGAGTCGGCTACAGCAAAGACGTGACCACCGCGGCCGCCGTCCCCGCCATTGGGGCCGCCAAATTCTTTGTACTTTTCATGACGGAACGAGACGCAGCCGTTCCCGCCATCGCCCGCGGCGATGTCAATGTAGGCTTCGTCAACGAATTTCATGATGTTTCCAGTTTCTATTCCAGTTTGTCTATTTTAAATTTCGGCTCTGGAACAAAAAAGCCCCGACTCGGCGGGGCTCTTTGCGCAATGGCTGACGCTGTTTAAGCAGCAGTCACATTCACCATTTGCTTTTTCAGAGCCCCTTTGAAGCCGAACGACACGTGGCCGTCGATCAAAGCGAACAATGTGTGGTCTTTGCCCACGCCAACATTGTTACCAGGGTGGAACTTGGTGCCACGCTGACGAACAATGATGGAGCCAGCGCTGATGAGTTCACCGCCGAAGGCTTTGACGCCGAGCATTTTGGGCTGCGAATCGCGCCCGTTTCGCGTAGAGCCGCCGCCTTTTTTCTGTGCCATGACCTGTGCTCCTTAGCCGGTAATCGCGCCAATTTGCAATTCAGTGAACTGCTGGCGGTGACCTTGACGTTTTTGATAGTGCTTGCGACGACGCATCTTGAAGATGTGCACTTTGTCGTGCTTGCCGTGTGCCAACACTGTGGCTTTCACAGTTGCGCCGGACACCAGGGGCGTGCCAACTTTTAGATCTGCGCCGTTGCCGACTGCCAGAACTTGGTCGATCACGATTTCCTGGCCCACGTCCGCAGCAATCTGTTCTACTTTAATTTTTTCACCCGCAGCAACACGATACTGTTTGCCGCCGGTTTTTATGACCGCGTACATAATGACCTTTTCGATATCTTCAATGGAAGCTCCCTAGGACGAACCCTAAAGAACCGAGGATTTTAGCACGGACTTTGAGGACCTGCCAAGCCCCCAGAAAACTGCGCCAAGCACGGCGCCAGCTCGCGTTGACGCTCTCTATAATCGACACCAAGCTCAGAAATTGGCCTTCAAACCTTGGTTTTAAGGCGTTTCTACCCCAGAAACCTCATGATTCGCCCCATTTTGTCCACCTCCACGCCCTCTTTGACCGTCACCCCTGCTAGCGCCTTGGCATTGGTTGCCGGTGACATGGACAATGTGGACAAAGTCATTGCCGATCGCCTCAGTTCGGGCGTACCTTTGGTGGGGCAAGTGGCCCAATACATCATCTCGGCTGGGGGAAAAAGGCTTCGGCCTGTCATTTTGCTGCTCACTTGCGGCGCCTTGAATTACCACCAAGAGTCTAAATTCAGCATGGCCGCCGTGGTGGAGTTCATTCACACAGCCACCTTGCTCCACGATGATGTGGTGGACGAGTCCACTTTGCGGCGGGGTCGCCCTACCGCCAATGAAAATTTCGGCAACCCTGCCAGTGTCTTGGTGGGTGATTTCCTTTACTCTCGCGCCTTCCAAATGATGGTGGAGGCCGGCAGCATGAGAATCATGCAGGTTTTGGCAGATGCCACCAATGTCATTGCAGAGGGGGAGGTATTGCAACTCATGAACATGCACAACGCCGACCTAGACGAAGAGGCCTATTTGCGGGTTATTCGATCCAAGACGGCCAAGTTGTTCGAGGCCAGTTCCCGCTTGGCTGCCATTTTGGCCGATGCCCCAACCGAGACTGAAAATGCGTGTGCCGAATATGGACAAGCCCTCGGCACCACGTTTCAAGTCATTGACGACGTACTCGACTATGAAGGCAATGCAGCCGAAATGGGCAAAAATCTAGGCGATGATTTGAGAGAAGGCAAAGCCACGCTTCCGCTCATTCTCGCCATGCAAAGGGGCACCTCCGCACAACGCGAGTTGGTTCAACAAGCCATTGAAACTGGGTCGGTCGACCAGTTGAACAGGGTGATCACCATTGTGCGAGAAACCGGCGCTTTAGAGGGCAGCCGTCAGGCAGCGATAGGTGAAGCGCAACGCGCCATTGATGCAGTTCAAATACTGCCTAACGGCGCTTACAAAGACGCATTGATTGCACTGGCCTCTCAGTTGATTGAGCGCCGAACCTGACTTCAAGTCACACTCCATGAGACGCTCGCACAAGCGGCGCCCTGCATTTCAAGCTGCAAGCAATTTCGCAAATCGCGTCATGTCAACATTGCCACCGCTGACAATCACCCCCACACGTTGCGCCTTCAAAGAAGCAGCGGCTTGAATCACAGCAGCCAGGGACAGGCAACCCGTCGGCTCAACAATCATCTTCATGCGCTCTGCATAAAACCGCATGGCCTCAATCAATTGCGCATCTGTCACGGTGTGAATATCGTCCACCAACTTTTGAATAACTGCAAAAGTAATGGCGCCGACCATGGGCGTTTGGGCGCCGTCAGCAATCGTGATCGGTGTTGCTATTCGCACGCGCTCACCTTGACGGAACGATTGCTGAACATCATTTCCAGCTTCAGGTTCAACACCGTAAATTTTGCAATGAGGTGCGCGCGCTTTGGCGGCAATGGCGCTTCCGCTGAGCAAACCGCCACCACCCAAGCAGACGAACAAGGCATCTAACTCACCCACCTCATCGAACAATTCAAGCGCAGCCGTGCCTTGCCCCGACAAGACATCGGGATGGTCAAAAGGAGGGATAAAGGCCAAGCCCTTTTCATGGGCCAATTGAACGGCCAAAGCGCTGGCATCTTCAGCATATCGATCGTAAGCAATGACCTGTGCGCCATAGCCCTTTGTCGCAGCCAACTTGGCTGGGGATGCATCGTGCGGCATGAAAATAGTGGCTGGAACGGAAAGTATGCTGGCGGACAGCGCCACGGCTTGCGCGTGATTGCCTGAAGAGTAGGCCACAACACCTGCTCGACGCTGAGCCTCATTCAATGTTGACAGGGCATTGAAACCACCGCGAAATTTAAACGCCCCCATGCGCTGAAAATTTTCACACTTCATGAAAATCTGGGCCCCAACTTGCTGATTCAAGCTGCGAGATTGGAGGACCGGCGTGCGATGCGCTACGCCTCGAAGACGATCTGCTGCTGCAAGAACGTCTTGGAAATCCGGCAAAGAAGGGTTCATTCTGGAATGAAACTGAAGTGCTTTTTAAGTGGCACCTGGTTTGGATACTGAAGCCATTAACTTGCCCAATTTTTCGAGGTAATCAATGCTTGACTTGGTTGGCACCAAGAATTTGATTTTTTGATTGTTCTCAGCTTTCACCACCTCAATTAAACCCAGCTTTAAGAGCAGGGTGATACGGCGGTGAATGGTAGCAGGGCTGGCAATGTCGCTGAGTCCCATGGTTTGAGTGACCACCAAAGGTTGGCCTTGAGCACTTTTGATGGCAATGGTTTCAAGCAAATTCTTGCCAATGTCATCAATGCCCGAAAGGTCAATGCTCGATTTCCTCAAAGCTTCCGCCAAGACAAGGTAGCGCAGGTAGATTTGTTTCATGACAGCTTACTTAAAGAAAATGATGGACGAATGAGAACTTTCACCACAGGCTAGACACGGTCTTGGGATCTGTGAATCAACATTTTGAAGGTGAGGAGAACCAGAAGTGTTCCACACCAATTGCTCAAGGCCATGACGGCAAAGCTTGATGCAAAATTTTCAGTGAGTCCTTGCGAGTAAAACCACAATTGATGCAAAAGCGCACTCAGCGTAGCGAAAAGCAAGGAAATCTTCAAGAGAGTTTGAGAGGATACAAATTTAAATTCATGGTCTAAGCCAAGAAATTGCAGACTGAGTTTTCTGGCCAACCAAGGTGACAGTCCCGCAATGGCACCGGTGGCAAGGCAGAATTCCCAGCCTAAATCGGGATGGTCTTGAAAATTCCAAAGAATGCCGCCCAAGGAAATGCCAACCGCACCAGATTCCAAGGCAAGCAAAACCAGAATGAAGCGGATACCGCTTGGGAAAAAAACCCAATGCACATCAAAGGAGAACTCCGTCTCGTCCCATACCCAATCATTCACAAAGAGCGACAAGTAGTAAAAGGCGCCAGCAACGGCGACAACAACCAGTTTCTTAAGTTCTTTCATTGATTAGATTTTGAAATTTTTTCAAACAACAAATGGGCATATTTTTCAATCATTTCGGACGGCTCCTCAGGCGGGAGGACGTCTAAACCCCGCGGTGGATAAAACCATTCCAAAATGGCATTGTTTTGAAGTCTAGCTCTAGAGATGAGTCGCGTGCTCACCATGAACCGTCTGGCCACCACCACCCAAGGGACTTTAACTCCTAATTTCACTTCCAGATTTTGTGTCGCGGCATCCATGATGACGTTGCCCGCACGGCAAACCACATGGCCGTTCCATTCAGCACTTTGCTTTTGATTTTCGAGGAAGCCCACCACATAGTTTTGAGTTTCACTTGAATACCAAAGTTGACAAGGCATCAATTCATTTTGAATTGAAAATCGGTTCAAAACGGCTTGTGAAATTCGAGACGTGAGGGAGCAGTAGGTCCGCAGCTCTGAGGGCACTATTTCATAAAAGGCCAGGCGAAGTTGATCAACAACTTGGTTTTCTGCCTCGCTTAAGATGTTCATGGACTAGATTTGGTATCAAATTGATAACTAAAATTATTATAAACATGATAAAAAGCCAACAGTCATTCACACAAAAATTTAACAAGCTTTTGTTTTCAGAGACAATCAGGTCCATGAAAATGAACATCCTCCTCAGTCTCGCTTTCTCGGAGCATTGAACATGTCTGAAATTCGCCCCGCTGCCCCCCGCCCTGAACCACTGCGCCAACAAGAGGCGCGGCCTGTTCAATCAGAACCCAAGGTCAAGGAAGCTGCACCCCAAAAAAGCGAACCGCGCCGAGAAGTGGTCAACCACGAAGTGCCTAAAACAGACAAACTCAAGGGCGGCAACGTCGACATCAAGGTTTAAACGGCCAATCAGAAAGAGAACAGCATGGGCGCGCAGTGGAAAGCAAAAGGCAAGGCTCAAGCCGCTGATGCCAGAGGCAAACTTTTTGGCCGCTTGGCCAAAGACATCATGATGGCTGCCCGCAATGGGCCAGATCCTGCTGCCAACTCCAGGCTGCGCTTGGTCGTAGAGCAAGCTCGAAAAGTTTCAATGCCCAAAGACACACTGGAGCGCGCCATCAAAAAAGGGGCAGGACTGTTGGGCGACCCTGTCAATTTTGAACATGTGATTTACGAGGGATTTGCGCCTCATCAAGTGCCTCTGATGGTTGAAGCCTTGACTGACAACCTGAACCGCACTGCCTCTGAAGTTCGCGTGCTGTTTCGCAAGGGCCAGTTAGGCTCATCGGGTTCGGTGTCTTGGGACTTTGACCATGTGGGCATGATTGAGGCAGAGCCCACACTGGCTGGTGCCGACGCCGAACTGGCCGCCATTGAAGCAGGCGCTCAAGACTTTGAACCGGCCGACGAGGATGGCGTGACGGTGTTCATTACCGATCCCAGCGACTTAGACCTGGTCAGCCGAGCTTTGCCCACCCATGGCTTCACGGTTCTTTCAAACAAGCTGGGTTACAAACCCAAGAATCCCATGAGCTCAGCCAATTTAACGGCTGCGCAACTTGAAGAAGTTGAGAACTTCTTGTCAGCCATTGATGGCAACGATGATGTGCAAAACGTGTTTGTGGGTTTGGCGGCTTGAACTTTTGATCTAGACTTTACGACCCACCACTGGGTTTGGCGGCCGGCTTGGAGGAAGGTTTGACGATGCAAACAATTTTTCCAGATGCGTCTTTGTATTCATATTTGGTACATGAATCAGCCCCCGCAGCAGCTTCCGCGCTGGGCTTAATTTTGAGCTGCGGTTTTTCTGACGCTGCCGTTGCACCGGCTTTATCATCTGCTTTTTTAGGCGCATCGCTGGCATGCGCATTGAACACACAGAGCATGAAAACCAGAACAAAATATTTCATTTCAAACCTCTAGTTTCAAAACCTGAATCAGGCTCGATTCTGAATGACTTTTTGAATTTGAACAAGCTCACAAGTACTTTCATTTAATTCGACGGTCATTTATTGACTTCAATTTAGCAGATCATGGCTTGCCCATTCTTCTCCCAACGGCATCGTCATGGTCTCTCCACAATCCACTCTTTCATCCGCTGCTGTTGACACGCCAGTGGTTCTTTATTTGCAGCAAATCTGGCAGTTGGCGGCTCAATTAAAAGCATCCGACATTCATTTTGAGCCCTTTGAGAATTTCTACCGTGTCCGTTTGCGAATTGACGGTGTCTTGCAAGAAACACCGCCGCCGCCCTTTGAACTCAAAGATCAAATAGCTTCTTGCATCAAGGTTTTATCCCGTCTCGACATTGCTGAGAAAAGACTGCCGCAAGACGGTCGCATGAATGTGGACCTGGAAAATATGCAGCGCATGAGTTTGCGAGTGAGCACACTGCCCACGCTGTTTGGCGAAAAATTAGTGCTGCGTGTTGTGTCCACGGATCATTCCTTGCTTCAACTTGCGCACTTAGGCTACGGCGAATCTGATCAAAATCGGCTGATCGAAGCCCTTGAAAAAACCCACGGAATGATCCTGGTGACAGGCCCGACCGGTTCTGGCAAATCACAGTCGCTGTACGCCTGTCTCAATTTACTCAATCGTCCTGAAGTCAACATAGCCACTGTGGAAGACCCTTCTGAAATTCATTTGGCGGGCGTCAATCAATTGAATGTGAAAGAAAAAATAGGTCTCAACTTTGCAAGCGCACTCAGGGCTTTTTTAAGACAAGATCCCGACATCCTCATGGTGGGTGAAATCAGAGACTCCGAAACTGCCGACATCGCCATGAAAGCTTCACAAACAGGTCATCTGGTCCTGACAACACTGCATACGCAAGATGCCCCCAGTGCTCTGATTCGACTGCGCAACATGGGCATTGCCAATTACAACTTGGCTTCCAGCTTGAGCTTGATTTCCGCTCAGCGGCTTGTTCGACGTCTGTGTGTTCACTGTAAAAAACCCATGGCTGTTTCAGACAATCTCCTGAAAGACTTGGGGTGGTCATATTTCACAGACTCAGCGCCTCGAAGGCCAAACTTTTTTGCTGCCGTCGGTTGCTCACATTGCCATCAAGGGTACCGGGGACGCCTGGGCTTGTTTCAAGTCATGCCCGTGACCCATGCCATGCAAGATCTGGTTTTGCAAAATTCAAGTCGCCATGCGTTGGCCGATCAAGCGCAAAAGGAAGGCATCACAACGCTTCGGCAAACTGGTTTAAGGCAAGCTTTCATTGGCATCACCTCGCTTTCTGAGGTACTGGCCCATACCGACAATCCATGAGGCAATGGACCGTCACTGAATGCCAAAAAGACAAGCCATGAACCGCGCCTTGGCGCGAAGACAAGTTGCGACTGGCATGACAATGCCCCTCAAGGTCATGCCCCACACACGCGCCATACCCGCCAAGACCTTGAGTGTTTTCACGCGCCAATGGGCAGCCCTCCTCCAGGCTGGCGTCCCTTTGGTTCAGACCTTCGACTTACTCAGTCAAAGTTCGCTAGGTTCTGCGTCGGTCAAAGCCTCTTTTGCGCAAGTTTTGTCGGCACTGCGATCTGACATCCTGGCAGGTCAATCTTTGCACATTGCTTTTAGAAAACACCCTCAAAGTTTCAACACTCTTTATTGCAGCCTTCTTCAAGCGGGTGAGTCGGCGGGCATTTTGGACAAACTGCTAGAACGATTGGCAGACACCTTGGAGAACAATGAGACGCTGAAAGCCAAACTCAAAAGTGCCCTCATTTATCCAGTCTCCATTTTGGCGGTGGCTGGCTTGCTTGTGGTGGGCATCATGGCTTGGGTGGTTCCAGTTTTTCAAGATGTTTTCCAAAGCATGGGCGCCACTTTGCCCTGGGCCACCCAATGTCTGGTCAGCCTCAGCTCTTTTCTCATGCGCTGGGGATTCGCGCTTTCTTGTCTGATCACGGGCGTCCTGCTGACTGGCTTGCACTTCGCCAGAACCAGCACACCCTTCCAAATTCAAATGGAAAACTTGGCGCTGAAGCTTCCGCTAGCAGGTCCTTTGTTACAGGCCGCCCTCAACGCCAAATGGGCGCAAACCTTGTCGGCCTTGGTCGAAGCCGGTATTCCCCTGTCAGAAGCACTGATGCCTGCCGCATCTGCTTCAGGCTCTCCCAGCCTGAAACAAACCACCTCCCAATTGATCATCGACATTCAAGAAGGGCGCAGTCTTAGCTCAGCCATGTCAAAATCAAGCCTGTTCACGCCCTTGATGCAGCAAATGTGCGCCATTGGTGAAGAAACGGGCTCGCTTGCTTCTTTGTTGCAAAAAACAGCCCAGCTCATGGCATCCGACATGAACCAAAGAATTGGCAATTTGTCGACACTTCTTGAACCCGCCATCATGGTTTTTTTGGGAGCGGGCATTGGCGGTATTTTGGTGGCACTTTATCTACCTATCTTCAACCTAGGGCAAGTCTTTTGACAAGCATTTCTCAATGGCCAAATTTACTCATGCCGCCAGGTGCCATGGGCTGGGTTTTGCCGCATTTTGAAGCCGTCACATCATTGCAAATCGCTGTGTTTGCTGTTGCAGGACTTGTGATTGGAAGTTTCTTGAATGTGGTCATTTATCGATTGCCGCGCATGATCCTGGCACATGAATTACCAGACTTGCCCAACCAAGCCCCAGCCTTTAACCTCAACACGCCAAGTTCACATTGCCCCCATTGTCAATATCGCTTGGCTTGGTTTGAACTTGTTCCGGTTTTGTCCTATCTTGGCGCACTAGGTCACTGCCGCCATTGCCAGCATCGAATCGCTTGGCGTTACCCCTTCGTTGAACTCCTCACGTCTGTGCTGTTCTCCCTGTGTTTGTTCAAATTTGGACTGGGCTTGCCTGCCGTGTTGGCGTGTTTTTTCAGTGCCATCTTGTTGGCACTGGCTTGGACAGATGCCGAAACCTTTTTGCTCCCAGACGCCCTCACCCAGGCCCTCCTTTGGGTGGGGCTGGTGGCCAGTGCCATGTCCCTCAGTCTGACCCCGCTCGTTGAGTCCTTGGCAGGCGCCGTCTTCGGCTATGGCATTTTGTGGGTGGTCAGTTGGCTCTTTCAAGCTTTGACCGGCAAAGAGGGCATGGGTCAAGGCGACCTCAAACTTTTAGCGGGGTTGGGTGCATGGGTTGGCATTTGGAGCCTTCTTCCCCTGATTCTGTTGGCCTCTGTGTCCGGATTGATTTTTGGGGTCATCCAAAAAATGCGGGGGCAACTGGGTGACAATGGACACTTCGCATTTGGACCTTTTTTAGCCATTTCTGGATTCGCATGTTTCTTTTTAGGAATTTCCATGGGAGTTTGACCTGCTGATGCGCAAACCCTTTCGACTTGGCCTCACGGGCGGCATTGGCAGCGGCAAAAGCACCGTTGCCAACTTCTTGTCAGAGTCAGGTGCAGCCATCCTAGACGCTGACGCTGTGGCCCGCTCGCTCACCTCGGCTGGCGGCCAAGCCATTCCAGCCCTGTTGGCCGAATTTGGTGAAAGCATCCTGACGCCTGAAGGCGCCATGAACAGAGAAGCCATGCGCCACTTGGTTTTTTCAAACCCTGACAGCAAACGACAACTTGAAGCCATCCTTCATCCACTCATTGGACAAGCAATGTCAGCGCAAAGCAAAGTGGCTGTGGCGGCTGGCCACTCGTGTCTTGTTTTTGACGTGCCCTTGCTGGTGGAATCAGGAGAGCGCTGGCGTCGACAAATAGATGCCGTCTGCGTGGTGGACTGTCTTCCAGAAACTCAAATCCAAAGGGTGATGGCCCGCAGCCAACTCAGTCACGAGGAAGTGGCCAGCATCATGTCGCAACAAGCCAGCCGATCCCAGCGTTTGGCCTGCGCTGACGCCGTCATTTTCAACGAGGGTATCGATTTAGCCCAATTGAAGCACCAGGTGAATGAAATGGGGGCCCGCTTCGGGCTATGATCTTGCCACTGAAAGAAGCAGCGTGATACTTTACGAATACCCTCTCAACGAACGCATCCGAACCTACTTGCGCCTGCAGCATTTGTTTGCACGGTTCAATCAGTTGAGTCAACGCACGGAAGCAATCGATCACCACTTCGCCCTCACCACCATTTTTGAAATCATGGAGGTGGCTTCGCGCTCCGAGCTTAAATCAGAAATTCTCAAAGACATCGAGCGACACAAACAGCAACTTAATTCATACCGCGGCAACCCCTCTATTTCTGAGGATGCGCTCGATCTGATTGTGGCGCAACTGGATCAGCGCTTTGAAGCTCTCAACACCATGGTGGGCAAAATAGGTGCCGTCTTGAATGAAAGTGACTTTCTCAACAGCCTGCGCAGCCGCACGGCCATTCCTGGAGGAACCTGTGAGTTTGATCTGCCGGCTTACCATGCCTGGCAGCACCACGAACCAGCGGCCCGGCAAGCGGACTTATTCCAATGGTCGCAACATCTTGCGCATTTGGCCAGCGCCATTCAGCTCATGCTCAAAATGATGCGTGAATCGGGCAGTACCCAAAAGGTCATGGCCACTGGCGGTCAACTGCAACAAAACTTGCCACAAGGACGCAATTTCCAATTGCTGCGCTTGCGCATTGACGACAGTTTGAACCTCACGCCTGAAATCAGTTGCAACCGCTTGTTGGTGGTCATTCGACTCATGCAGCAACAAGCCGATGGCAAACTGCTTGCCAGCAAAGAAGATACCCCCTTTGAAATGACACTCTGCGCTTAACGGGCAGTGATTTTTCAAACACCTGGTGAGAGAGCCATGAGCGAGCCATCTGCTAAACCCAAACAAGTGAAATGCCCTACCTGCGGTGGCCCTAGCCTGTTCAGCTCAAAAAATTCCTATCGGCCATTTTGCAGTGGCCGCTGCAAGGGAATCGACCTAGGCGCTTGGGCCAACGAAAGCTTCAAACTGCCAGAAGACACGCCGCCCGATCAAGAAAATTTTGGCGATCCTAAACTTCAGTGAAGCCGGACTGCGCAGAAGCCTGATGTGTGGCCCCCACAAAGCTGCGCTCTTCAGCCAGCCAAGCCAAAACGGGGACTGTACCAGGCAATACAGGCACCACCTCAACCGGTAAGTTTTGCCAAGCGAATTGTTGACCTTCCCGCATTTCTAAATGGCCTTGCCAACTGTGGACTTTGCAAAAGTTCAATCGCACCAAGGCATGGGGATAGTCAACCAACTGTTGGCGCCACAAATGCACATCCTCAATTTTCAGGCCCAACTCTTCTTCCAACTCGCGTGATAAAGCTTGAGCCACAGTTTCACCCGCTTCCAGCTTGCCTCCCGGAAACTCCCAGTAGCCTTCGTAAACTTTGCCAGATGGCCGAGAGGTGAGTAAAAATTCTTGCTCGGCATTGATCAAAATACCGACAGCCACATCGACGGTGGCCCGGTCTTGGCCACCCTCACGCAGTAGGTGTGCATCGGCCACCAGCAGGGGCTGCCCTGCTGACGCTGTGTCACTCATAGTGAGCGTTGCGTGTTGGCGCCCTTGCCCATGCGTCCGACATGATCGCGCGCAAACTGGTAGGCCACCCGACCACTGCGCGAACCGCGCTCAAGTGCCCAGACCAAGGCTTCGGGTCCCGATGCTTGAATAACCGCCTCACTGGCACCCAAAGAACGCAGCCACTGCGCCACGATGGTGAGGTATTCATCTTGCGAGAATGGATAAAAACTGATCCACAGGCCAAAGCGTTCAGACAAAGAGATTTTCTCTTCAATCACTTCACCGGGATGTACTTCCCCATCTTCGGTGTGGGTGTAGGTCAGGTTGTCTTTCATGTGCTCGGGCAGCAAATGGCGACGGTTGCTGGTGGCATAAATCAACACATTGGGTGTGGAGGCTGCCACAGAGCCATCAAGAATGGACTTCAAAGCTTTGTAGCCACCTTCGCCATCTTCAAAGCTCAAATCGTCGCAAAAAATGATGAATTTTTCGGGCCGGCCTGCAACCACATCCACAATGTCAGGAAGATCGATCAGGTCATCTTTGTCAACTTCAATCAGCCGCAAACCTTGCGCTGCAAAAGCATTCAAACAAGCCTTGATCAAGGATGATTTTCCGGTGCCGCGTGAACCAGTGAGCAACACATTATTGGCAGGCAAACCTTGCACAAACTGCAAAGTGTTTTGATGCAGTTTTTCTTTCTGACCCTCAATTTCTTGCAGGTCGTTCAGATTCATGTCTGAAACATGGCGAACACCTTCCAAGACGCCATGGCCAGAAGCACGTTTGCGATAGCGCCATGCAATGGCTTCATTCCAATCGGGCTGGCCGAGCGGCTGTGGCAGCACACGCTCCAAACGCTCCATCATGATGACAGCGCGTTCTAAGAGTTTTTCAATGGCGTCACTCATGATCGGTAATCCGCGTTGATGGTCACATAGTCGTGGCTTAAATCACAAGTCCATACCGTATCGACAGCCGTCCCGCGACCTAAATCAACGCGAATGGTAATTTCGCTTTGCTTCATGACACGCTGTCCATCAGATTCTTGATAGCTTGGATTGCGGCCACCGTTTTGAACCACACACACGTCGTCCAAATACAAAGCAATCAAGTCTTGGTCAAGGTCGTGAATACCGGCGTAGCCTACAGCGGCCAGGATTCGTCCTAAGTTAGGGTCGCTGGCAAAGAATGCTGTTTTCACCAAAGGTGAGTGCGCAATGGCATAGGCGGCCAGACGACATTCTTCTGCGGTCTTTCCACCTTCCACGCGAATGGTGATGAACTTGGTCGCACCTTCACCATCCCGCACAATGGCATGTGCCAATTGTTGCGCCACGGACAGCAAAGCAATGCGAAGCGTCTTGCCATCCGTTGAATCCCAAGAGGTGATCAAGGGATGGGCCGACTTGCGGGTGGCCATGACCATGAAGGAATCATTGGTAGAGGTGTCGCCATCAATGGTAATACGGTTGAAAGAGGCATTGGCCAAATCAGTGGCCAATGCAGGCAACAAAGCAGTATCAATGTTGGCATCGGTGGCCAAAAAGCCCAACATGGTGGCCATGTTGGGGCGAATCATGCCAGCGCCCTTGCTGATGCCGGTGATGGTGACGGTTTGACCGGACAACACCACTTGCGCACTGTAGGCCTTGGGCACGGTGTCAGTGGTCATGATGCCCTCAGCGGCTTGGAGCCAATGCTGTTCATGCGCATCGGCAATCGCTGCAGGCAAACCGGCCACGATGCGATCAACAGGCAGATTCTCCATGATCACACCTGTGGAGAAGGGCAAAATTTGCTGGGGCTTCAGCTTCAGCAATGACGCTAAAGCCTCGGTCGTGGCACGCGCATCGGCCAGACCTTTGGCGCCAGTGCCCGCATTGGCATTGCCTGTGTTGATGACCAAAGCACGAACTTGGGAATTGTCTTGCGTCGCAACGACCTGCGACAAATGCTCGCGGCAGACTTGCACCGGTGCTGCACAGAATCTATTTTGAGTGAACACACCAGCCACAGCGCTGCCTTCGTCAAGCAAAATCACCGTGAGGTCCTTGCGCCCCACCTTTCGAACACCCGCTTCGGCAATGCCTAAACGGACACCGGAAATCGGGAGGATGTGAGCAGGAACTGGTGCCTTCAGGTTGACCGTCATGAAAAACTCCTAAGCCAATTTGCCGTGGCAATGCTTGTATTTCTTGCCACTGCCGCAAGGGCAGGGCACGTTGCGTCCCACAGGCGTTAGCAAAGCACTTTGAAACTCAGTTTGTGTTGGCTGCTCACCCGTTTCACCGGGCGCGGTGTAAGTGACGTTGCTGATGTTTTCAGCACGCTCTTCCAGCACTTGCGCAGCTTCTTCGATTTGCGCTGTGGACTCAATCTTCACATTCATGAGGACGCGTGTGACTTCGTTTTTGACAGAGTCCAGCAATTGTCCAAACAACTCAAAAGCCTCGCGTTTGTATTCTTGTTTGGGCTGCTTTTGCGCATAGCCTCGCAAATGAATGCCTTGTCGCAAATAGTCTAAAGAACTGAGGTGCTCGCGCCAATGTGTATCGATGCTTTGTAACAACACGACACGTTCAAAGGCTAAGAAGTTTTCAACTCCAATGGTGTCCAGCTTGACTTTGAAACTGTTGTTGGCGGCTTCCAAGACCCACTGCAGAATTTCATCGTCAGTGATCGCGTCGGCCGCAGCCACTTTTTCGCGCAGTGCTAAATGAATTTGCCATTCATCGGCAAGCACACGCTCCAGCGCCAACAAGTCCCACTGTTCTTCTACAGTTTCTTGAGGCACGTATTGGCGCACCAAATCAGTGAAGCTGCCTTCCCGCAAACCGGTGATCTGCGCATCCATTTCAGTGGCATCCAAAATGTCATTGCGCTGTTGGTAAATCACTTTGCGCTGATCGTTGGACACGTCATCGTATTCGAGCAGTTGTTTGCGCGTGTCAAAATTTCTAGCTTCTACTTTTCGCTGCGCACTTTCAATGCTTCGCGTGACCATGCCCGCCTCAATGGCTTCGCCTTCAGGCATTTTGAGGCGGTCCATGATGGCGCGTACGCGATCGCCCGCAAATATGCGCATGAGGGGATCGTCAAGGCTCAAATAAAAACGCGATGAACCTGGGTCACCCTGCCTGCCAGAACGACCTCGCAATTGATTGTCAATGCGTCGTGACTCATGGCGCTCTGTGGCAATGATGCGCAAGCCCCCCAAGGACTTCACCTGCTCATGCACAACCAGCCATTGGGTGCGCATGGCAGTCAGTTGAGTTTGACGTGCGTCCTCGGTCAGACTGTCATCGGCCTCAACAGCCTGTGTGTCTTTTTCTATGTTGCCACCCAGCACAATGTCAGTGCCGCGGCCAGCCATGTTGGTGGCAATGGTGATCATGCCAGGACGGCCCGCCTGTGCCACGATGTCGGCTTCGCGGGCGTGCTGCTTGGCATTGAGCACTTGGTGCGGCAGTTTGGCCTTGGTGAGCATCTCAGAAATGAGTTCTGAGTTTTCAATGGAAGTGGTACCCACCAACACCGGTTGTCCGCGGTCATGGCATTCCCGAATGTCGCCGATGGCGGCATCGTATTTCTCTTTTGCAGATTTGTAGACACGGTCAAGCTGGTCTTCACGGCAACTCATGCGATTGGGTGGGATGACCACTGTTTCCAAACTGTAAATTTCTTGAAACTCGTAGGCTTCTGTATCAGCCGTGCCGGTCATGCCACCCAACTTTCCGTACAAACGGAAATAGTTTTGGAAGGTGATGGAGGCCATGGTTTGGTTTTCAGCCTGAATGGCCACACCCTCCTTGGCTTCGACAGCCTGGTGCAAACCATCGCTCCAGCGCCGACCCGTCATGAGGCGGCCCGTGAACTCGTCAACGATGACAATCTCACCTTCTTGAACAACATAGTGTTGGTCACGGTGATAAATGTGATTGGCACGCAGCGCTGCCGTGAGGTGGTGCATGAGCGCAATGTTGGCAGGGTCGTAGAGGCTTGCACCTTCAGGAATGAGGCCCGCGCTGGCCAAAATACTTTCGGCTTTTTCGTGACCCTGTTCGGTCAAGAATACTTGGTGCGATTTTTCATCGACCGTGAAATCGCCAGGCTTGGTGATGCCCTCACCGGTGCGGGGATCTGCTTCGCCTTCTTGGCGAGTGAGCATCGGCACCACTTGGTTCATGGCTTGGTATTGCGCCGTGTGATCGTCGGCTTGGCCGCTGATGATGAGGGGCGTGCGCGCCTCGTCAATCAAAATAGAGTCAACCTCGTCAACGATGGCGTAGTTGAGGCCGCGCTGGACGCGATCTTTGGCTTCATAGACCATGTTGTCGCGCAGGTAGTCGAAACCAAATTCGTTGTTGGTGCCGTAGGTGATGTCGGCGTTGTAGGCGGCCTGCTTTTCTTCGCGCGAGAGTTGCGACAAATTGATGCCGACACTCATGCCAAGGAAGTTGTAAAGCTTGCCCATCCACTTTGCATCGCGGCTGGCCAGGTAATCGTTGACAGTGACCACATGCACGCCTTTGTTGGCCAAGGCGTTCAAATAAACCGCCAGCGTAGCCGTTAAAGTTTTACCTTCACCCGTGCGCATTTCAGAAATTTTGCCATTGTGGAGCGAAATGCCCCCCAGCATTTGTACATCGAAGTGGCGCATTTTCATGATGCGCTTGGAGCCTTCGCGAACCACTGCAAAGGCCTCGGGCAAAATATCGTCCAAGGATTCACCTTGTGCCACACGCAAACGGAATTCGTCAGTTTTCGCGCGCAATTGCTCGTCGCTCAGCGCTTCGTAGGCAGACTCCAACGCGTTGATCACGGATACCGTTTTCCGGTATTGTTTGATCAAGCGATCGTTGCGACTGCCGAAAATTTTGGTCAAAAAATTGATCGCCATATTGACACGGGTCTGTCGCTGCTCGAATGCCAGCGAGTCGCCCACCCATCCTGTCTTAAAGTGGATTCAAAAGTACAAACGCCCTCGGCGAATGTGAACTCGCCATTTTAACTGCTGAGAACCCATTGATTCTTGGTTTTTCCCTCAGTTGATCAGGGCTCTCGCATAATGGGGGCATGGCAAAAATCAAGCAAGCAGTCACCCTCATGGAAGCGGCACAAGAGTCCCCCAGTTTGGCGCGGCTGACTGAGCTCACAAGGGAGTCAAGTTTGCGCCTCAAAACGCTTCAAAGCTTGATTCCTGGGCCCCTTCGCAACGCTATTCAAGCCGGCCCCATTGAGGGCACTGAGTGGTGCCTTTTGGTCAACTCCAATGCTGCGGCCGCCAAACTTCGACAAATGTTGCCTGCCTTTCAAGCACACCTGACCAGCCATGGGCACTCGGTCGAAAAAATTCGGCTCAAAATCCTGCAAAGTCCTCGCTGAGCAGGGCTTTCGCTGAATCAGGATGCAGCCTGAACTCAAAAGTCAGACGAAAAAAAACCAACCCAAGGTTGGTTTTTAAAATGGTGCCGCTTGTCGGATTCGAACTGACGACCTACCGCTTACAAGGCGGTTGCTCTACCAACTGAGCTAAAGCGGCACGGGCTGAATTGTAAATCAATAATCGCGTTTTTCTGCGGGGCCTGCAGTTTTTGAACGTGCTTATTTGACCCTGGTGAGGGTGGGACGGGCGCTCGGCGGCGGCGTGGGTTTGTCCGAGTCATCAGTGAATGAAGCGGTGCCTGGCACCTCATGCAGCTTGTCCATCCCCATCACTGTCGGACCTAAAGCGGAGTCGGAAACGGGGAAAGACATGCCTTGACCGTTTTCTCTGGCGTAGATGGCCATCACACGATGGATGGGCACCATGATCTCACAAGGCTTGCCACCAAAGCGCGCTTTGAACTCAATGAACTCATTGCCCAGTTGTAGCGAGCTGGTGGCATCAAAACTGATGTTCAAAACAATTTCACCACCCTGCACAAACTCGCGTGGAACTTGCACCGAAGCATCAACTTTCACAGCCACATAAGGTGTGAAAGAATGATCGGTGCACCACTCGTACATCGCTCGAATGAGATAGGGACGAGTGGAAGGAGATTCCAGTGCGTTCATCACCATGGTGTTTTAATTTTCGTTAGAAATTGCAAACACAATTACTTGCGCATGACCTTTTCTGAAGGCGTGAGCGCCTCAATGTAGGCGGGGCGAGAGAAGATGCGTTCAGCATACTTGAGCAGGGGTGCTGCGTTTTTGCTGAGGTCAATGCCATAAAAGTCGAGGCGCCAGAGCAAAGGTGCAATGGCCACATCCAGCATGGAGAAATTGTCACCCAACATGAATTTATTCTTCAAGAACACAGGGGCCAATTGGGTCAAACGATCGCGGATGTGGGAACGAGCTTTTTCCAAGGCTTTGTCGTTGCCCTTGAGCGTGCGATTTTCCAAAGTGGCCACATGCACGAACAACTCTTTTTCAAAGTTGAGCAAGAACAAGCGAACACGTGCACGGTCAACAGGGTCACCCGGCATCAGTTGGGGGTGCGGAAAACGCTCATCAATGTATTCGTTGATGATGTTGGACTCGTACAAGATCAAATCACGTTCCACCAAAATAGGCACTTGGCCATAGGGGTTCATGACGTTGATGTCCTCTGGCTTGTTGTAAAGATCGACATCGCGAATTTCAAAATCCATGCCTTTCTCAAACAGCACAAAGCGGCAACGGTGAGAGAAAGGGCAGGTTGTTCCTGAATAAAGCACCATCATGGTGAAGGCTCCTAAAAATCAAAAAGAGTGGGAAGCCACCGGATTGTCGGGCCTGCCCACTCCATCAATTCGGGCATGCGCCCGAATCACGAATTATTACTTGATGTCTTTCCAGTAAGCGGCATTCAAGCGCCACGCAATGAAAGTGAAGATGGACAAGAAAATCAAGACCCACACACCAATGCGAACACGGGTATTTTGCACAGGCTCGGACATCCATTGCAAGTAGTTCACCAGGTCACCCACTGCTTGGTCGTACTGCAAAGGTGTCAAAGTACCTGGCTTGACTGTTTTCCAACCTGTGAAAACTTGAACAGGGTGGCCATGCTCTTGGCGCTCTTCATAGACTGGCATGCGTTCGCCTTGCAATTCCCAAAATGGGTTGGGCATGCCTACATTGGGGAAAGCCAAATTGTTCCAGCCAGTGGGCTTGGTTTCATCGCGATAGTAAGTGCGAAGGTAGGTGTAGAGATAGTCTGCACCTGTTCCGCCATGACCAGAACGTGAGCGCGCCACCAAAGTGAGGTCGGGGGGCACAGCGCCAAACCAGTCTTTGGCTTGCTTGGGATCAATGTTGGACTTCATGGTGTCGCCCACTTTGTCAGTGGCGAACAAGAGGTTGTCTTTGATCTGTTGGTTGGTGAGGCCAATGTCTTGCAAGCGGTTGTACCGCATGAAGGCGGCAGAGTGGCAGTTCAGGCAGTAGTTCACAAACAGCTTGGCGCCGTTTTGCAAAGAGGCTAAGTCGGTGGTTTTAACAGGCGCTTTGTCCCAGGCAATGGCATTGCCACCGGCCGCTTGGGCACCCGAGATGGCTGCAAACGCAATGCACAAACCCAGCACAAATTTTTGAATTGTTTTCATTTTCAAGGACTCCTGGGCTCAGTGCGCAACAAAAACTACGCGGTCAGGTACAGGCTTAGGTGTACCCAACTTGCTCCACCAAGGCATGAGCAAGAAGAAGCCGAAGTAGAACAAGGTGCCCACTTGAGAAACACGCTCACCGATAGGTGAAGGAGGTTGCACACCCAAATAGCCCAAGATCAAGAAGTCAATCACGAACACGGCGTAAACATACTTGTGCCAGTCGGGACGGTAACGAATTGATTTAACGGGGCTGTAGTCGAGCCAAGGCAAGAAGAACATGATGACCACCGCGCCACCCATGACCACCACGCCCCAGAACTTGGCATCAATGCCGTACATGAGGGCAGAGATGACCACTGCACCGCCAATGACGCCTGCTTTGAGGATGCTTGGCATTTTGTTGTTTTTCACTGCCAAAAATGCGCCTAGCAAGACACAGACGATGAGGACATACATCATCTCGCCGGTGATAGCGCGCAACATGGAGTAGTAAGGTGTGAAGTACCAAACGGGCGCAATGTGCAAAGGCGTCTTGAGCGGATCGGCTGGGATGAAATTGTTGTACTCCAAGAAGTAGCCGCCAAACTCTGGCGCAAAAAACACAATGGCTGTGAACACCATCAAGAAGATGCTGACCGAGAAGATGTCGTGCACCGTGTAGTAAGGGTGGAAGGGGATGCCATCCAAGGGATGTCCGTGCGCATCTTTGGGCGCACCGGGCGCCTTGATTTCAACGCCATCTGGGTTGTTAGAACCTACTTCGTGCAACGCAATAATGTGCGCCACCACCAAGCCCAACAGAACCAATGGCACTGCAATGACGTGGAAGCTGAAGAAGCGGTTCAAAGTGGCATCGCCCACCACAAAGTCGCCGCGAATGAGCAAAGCCAAATCGGGGCCGATGAAGGGAATGGCAGAGAACAAGTTCACGATCACTTGAGCGCCCCAATAGGACATTTGCCCCCAAGGCAACAAGTAACCCATGAAGGCTTCGGCCATGAGGCACAAGAAGATGGCGCAGCCAAAAATCCAGACCAATTCACGAGGCTTGCGGTAGCTGCCATACATGAGGCCGCGGAACATGTGCAAATAAACCACAATGAAGAACGCAGAAGCGCCTGTGGAGTGCATGTAACGAATGAGCCAACCCCAAGGCACATCGCGCATGATGTACTCGACCGAAGCAAAAGCAAGATTGGCATCGGGTTTGTAATGCATCACCAAGAAAATGCCGGTAACGATTTGGATCACCAACACCAGCAATGACAATGCGCCAAACACATACCAAATGTTCAAATTTTTGGATGCGTAATATTCGCTCATGTGAGCTTTGAACAGCGAAGTCGCTGGGAAGCGGTTGTCGACCCAGTTCATGAGCTTTTCGCCAACAGGGGCGTTGGGAGAGATTTCCTTGAATTCAGCCATGGTGGTGTGCCTCAAGCCTTCTTGTCTTCACCGATCAGCAGCTTGCTGTCGGACAGGTACATGTGCGGTGGCACTTCCAAGTTATCGGGTGCGGGCTTGTTTTTGAACACGCGACCGGCAAAGTCAAAAGTAGAACCGTGGCAAGCGCACAAGAAACCACCTTGCCAATCGTCTGGCAAAGAAGGCTGCGCGCCTGTCTGGAATTTGTCGCCAGGCGAGCAACCCAAGTGGGTGCAAATGCCAACAGCCACCATGAACTCTGGTTTGATAGAACGGTGGGGGTTTTTGGCGTATTCGGGCGTGGGGTAGGCTTGTCGTTCAGAAGCGGGGTCGGCCAGTTGACCATCCAACTTTTTGAGGGCTTCAACCTGCTCGGTGGTACGGCGCATGATCCACACAGGCTTGCCGCGCCATTCAACCGTGAGTTTTTCTCCGGGCTTGACATCTGAAATATCAACTTCAACAGCAGCACCGGCGGCTTTGGCGCGCTCGGAGGGCTGAAAAGTGCTGACGAAGGGGGTGGCGACGAAGCCTGCGCCTACGGCGCCAGCACAGGTTGAGGCGATCAGCCACGTCCTTTTGCTGCTGTCGACTGGGGTATCACTCATGAGAATCCTCTAGCGAATCGGTATCAGGGTTTACCTCAGATTGTAGCCGACTGCGGGGGGCTGTTTCTAGCCCCTGCTTCGACTCAGGGAATCAACTGGCGCGCCATTCGGATGGCAGCGATCATGCTGGAAGCATCAGCACAGCCTTGCCCCGCAATGTCAAAAGCCGTGCCGTGGTCGGGGCTGGTTCGCACCAAAGGCAGGCCCAAAGTGACATTGACCCCCTGATCCAAGCCCATGTATTTCACAGGAATCAAACCCTGGTCGTGGTACATGGCCACAACCACATCAAATTCGCCCTTGCTGCCGATTTTCTGCCGGGCTCGCATGAAAACCGTATCAGGGGCAAAAGGCCCCTGCGCGTCAATTCCTTCGGACCGAGCCCTTGAAATAGCAGGCTCAATGATTTCAATTTCTTCACGCCCAAACAAGCCGCCCTCGCCCGCATGCGGGTTCAAGCCTGATACGCCAATTTTTGGGGGCCTGCCCAGCATCAAACCCAAAGATTGATGCGTGATGCGCAAGGTCTCCATCAACTGCGGCAGGGTGATAACGTCCAAGGCTTGTCGCAAGGAAAGGTGAATGCTGACCAACACTGTGCGCAATTCATCGTTGGCCAACATCATGCGAACCGGCATGGCAGACAGGGGCACGCCCTTGTGTTTGGCAGCTTCTGATTGAAGCAATTCAGTATGGCCCGGAAAGCTGCTGTAGGGTGCTCCCGCAGCAGACAAGGCTTCTTTGTGCAAAGGTGCGGTGACCAGCGCAGCAATCTGGTGGTTCAAGGCGGCTTGCGTGGCCCAGATCACACAATCTCCCGCAAAGCGACCTGCCTCCGCTCGAATTTCACCCCAGGGCAAATTTGCAGCCACAGACGCCGCTTGAACCACTGGGAGAACCCCGGATGGAAGCGACACCGCATCTGTTGGCTGGTGAATGAGCCTCACCTTAAGATGCTGGCCAGCTGGATCGACCAACAGAGCGGCTTGTTTCATCAAATTGAAATCACCTGCGACAAAACAATGGCGTGTGACGGCCACATCAGATTGACCCAGGGCATCGTTCAAAAAAGCGCGCGCAATGATTTCCGGCCCGATACCGCACGGATCTCCAGGGGTGATGGCAATGGCTTGAGGCTTGGTCATGGCGGGAAGACTTGCATTCAGCAGCGGCTCGAATCCGGGTTTCAAGCAGGGTTGTCGATGTCGATGAATTCATGCGCCAAACCCAGCGCTAACGCCACATGAGACGCCACAGCAGGCGCACCATAACGCTCCGTCGCATGGTGGCCACAAGCCAAGAAGGCCACGCCCGTTTCTTTGGCGATGTGCGCTTGCGGTTCAGAAATTTCACCTGTGATGAAAGCATCTGCGCCAAGCTCAATGGCCGATTCAAAATAGGACTGCGCGCCGCCGCTGCACCAAGCAATACGGCGCAAGGGTTTGATGTCGGGGGCAATGCAAGTGACACTGCGGCCTAATTGACGGGTCACATGCGCAGCCAAGGCCTCGGCGTTTTCAAAAGACGTGCCATCTTGCGCTTGACCCACACACACCAAATTTTGATCGCCACACCAAGCATCTGCCTTGAATCCAAGCACCCGTCCTAATTGCGCATTGTTGCCCAACTCGGGGTGTGCATCCAAAGGCAAGTGATATGCGTAGAGGTTGATGTCGTGCGCCAACAATCTTTGAAGTCGCTCTTTCATCCATCCGACCACACGGCCATCTTGACCGCGCCAGAACAAACCGTGGTGAACAAAGACGGCATCGGCTTTGGCTGCGATGGCGGCGTCAATCAGTTCCCGACTGGCGGTGACGCCTGAGACTATTTTTTGGATGTTGCGTTTGCCCTCAACCTGCAAGCCGTTGGGGCCGTAGTCTTTGAATCGCGCTGGCTGCAAAAGTTGGTCAAACGCTTGAAGGAGCGTCTTGAAATCTGTCATGGGGATCTCATCTGTTAGTTCAGCAAGTGTTCGTGTATTGTCAACCATCTCCAGCATTTTGATCAACGCATAGGCCACAATGGAAATTATGAAAAAAATTTGGCTCACATTTACCCAAGCGGTCACCGTGCTGCTGGCGGCATGGTTCATTGTTGGCACGCTGCAACCGAGTTGGCTTCAGCGTGGCAAGAGTTCTGGCAGCGTGTCATTCACGCAAGCCATGATCTCAGGGCATTCCGAAAGCTCGCCCGCTGGCAGCTTCCGAGCGGCCGCCCAAAAGGCGACACCTGCCGTAGTCAGCATCAATGTGCAACAAAAAGCGCGGTCCAAGACGCGCCGCAATGATCCTTGGTTTCGTTTTTTTGACGAGCCCGAGGAGGACTCACCCTCGGGTGGCATGGGCAGTGGCGTGATCGTCAGTGCTGAGGGCTATGTCTTAACCAACCACCATGTCATTGAAGGGGCTGAAGCCATCGAAGTGGTGCTCAACGACGGTCGCAGCGCCGCTGCCAAAATCATTGGCACCGACCCTGAAACAGACTTGGCCTTGCTCAAAATAGATTTGCCCAAACTCCCCGTGATTGTGTTGGGGCAGGTTGAATCGCTCCAGGTCGGCGATGTCGTGTTGGCCATTGGCAACCCCTTTGGCGTGGGTCAAACTGTGACCTCCGGTATCGTGAGTGCGCTGGGCCGCAAACAACTCGGTATCAACACCTTTGAAAATTTCATTCAAACCGATGCCGCCATCAATCCTGGTAATTCGGGGGGTGCCTTGGTAGATGTCAATGGCCTGCTGATGGGCATCAACACCGCCATTTATTCTCGCTCTGGGGGCAATATGGGCATTGGCTTTGCAGTTCCTGTGTCAACGGCCACTCAAATCATGGCCTCCCTGATCAAGGACGGTAAAGTCACACGGGGATGGATTGGTGTAGAGCCTCGGCCCCTGAACCCCGAGCTGGCGGAGAGCTTTGGCATTGCCAAAAACTCTGGCGCTTTGCCCAAAGGGGTTTTGATCAATGGTGTGCTGCAAAACAGCCCTGCTGCAAAAGCCGGCGTTCAACCCGGCGACCTGGTCATGCAAGTGGCGGGTCAGGAAGTAGGTGACGTCCCCGAGTTGCTTTCGAAGGTTGCGGCCTTGAAGCCTGGTGAAGCTGCGGTTTTTTCCGTGTTGCGTGGCGGGAAATTATTGGCCTTGAGCATTACACCGGGAACAAGGCCCTTGCGGCGCTGAGGTTTAGGAAGCCTTGGTGGCCTCTTCCTCGGCCGGGGCTTGCGTGTGTTTGATGACGAGTCTTGCCGCCCAAATGCCCAGTTCGTAGAGCAAACACATCGGGATGGCCAGCGCCAACTGCGACACTACATCGGGAGGCGTCACGATAGCCGCAATGACAAACGCAAGGACCACAAAGTAGCCACGAAAATCTTTGAGTTTTTCAATGGTGACAACGTTCAGTCTGGCCAAGACCACCACCGCAATGGGCACCTCAAATGCCAAACCAAAAGCAAAGAACATGTTCAAGACAAAACCGAGATAGGCCTCAATGTCAGGCGCAGCCGTGATGCTTTTAGGCGCGAAGCTTTGAATGAACTTGAAAACTTGCCCGAAAACAAAGAAATAACAAAAGGCCACACCAATGAAAAACAAAAGTGTGCTGGAAATCACCAAGGGCATGACCAAACGCTTTTCATGAGCGTATAAGCCTGGGGCAATAAACGCCCAAACCTGATAGAGCACCACAGGAAGCGCCAACAAAAAGGCGGCCATCAGCAAAATTTTGAGGGGCACCATGAAAGGCGAAATGACGGATGTGGCGATCAAGGTGGTGCCTGCTGGCAGATGCGCCACCAAAGGCGCCGCCATCAAATCGTAAAGCTCTGCGGGTCCAGGGAAAATGGCCAGAATACCGGCCGCCACGCCCAGGCCAACCATGGCGCGAACCAAACGATCACGCAGCTCAATCAGGTGCGCCACAAAAGGCTGCTCTGTGCCGGCCAATTCGTCTTCGGGCTTTGTGTTGGGATCGGACACTGAGAATTAACCTAATCGTGTGGGTCGATAACGCGCCACTCTGGCGGCGCCCGACAATGTTTTGGTGCGAACGCCAGCCCGCGCTTTGTACCACTGGGGTACCGCTGCTTGCTTGAGTCTGAATTTTTTTCCAGGGTGCTTGTAAACCGGCGGAGGGGGTTCCCAGGGTGTGTGAGGGGTGTCGTTTGACAAACTTGCGGTGGTGCTGTCCCATTCCTTTTCAAAGTCAATGGCGGTGGACTGTACCGAGCTCTCAACATCCCTGGCCGCGCCCTCGACCGTTTCTTTCATTTTCTTCAGCTCTTCCAAATCCATGGTGCGGTTGACCTCAGCTTTCACATCGGCGATGTAACGCTGAGCCTTGCCCATCATGTTGCCCAAGGTGCGCGCCACGCGCGGCAACTTTTCAGGGCCGATGACAATCAACGCCACCACCCCGATGAGGGCTATTTTGGAAATGCCAAGATCGATCAAATCAGGACTTTGTCTTGGCTTCCACGTCGATCGTGGTTTTTTCAGCCGCAACCGAAGCGGCTACTTGCCCAGCTGGCTTTTCTTCGGTGGTGGGATTGCCGTTGGCATCTTTCATGCCATCTTTAAAACCTTTGACGGCGCCACCCAAATCGGAACCCATGTTTTTCAGCTTTTTAGTGCCGAACACCATGACCACGATCAACAAAACGATGAGCCAGTGCCAAATTGAAAATGAACCCATGGATATCTCCTAACTGTATTGTTCGATTCTAAGCGTTTAACCCCGCAGCCAAGGGCGAGGCCCGCCCATGACATGGAAATGCAAGTGGTGAACTTCTTGACCGCCTTCCGAGCCGGTATTGGTCACAATTCTGTAACCCCCGTCTGGATAAGGGCGGCAACCTTGCTCCAACGCCAGTTTGGGTGCCAAGGCCATTAAATGCCCCATTAAGGCAGAATGTTCTAGGGTTATTTGGGCCATCGAAGGGATGTGCAACTTGGGGACCATCAAGAAATGGACCGGTGCCCAAGGCGCAATGTCATGAAAAGCATAGACATACTCGTCTTCGTAGACTTTTTTGGAGGGGATTTTCCCCGCAATGATTTTGCAGAAAAGGCAGTTGGGGTCTTGCATCATTCACCTGATTTTTCACGTTGTTCAGCTTTGCGCAGGGCTTTTTCCTCCAAGCCACTCAGACCCTCACGGCGGCTCAGTTCGGCCACCACATCGGCGGGAGACAAGCCGAAGTGTGCCAAGGCAATCATGCTGTGAAACCACAAGTCGGCCACCTCGCCCACCAGTTTGTGCGCTTCGCCGCCGTGCTCCATGTCTTTGGCTGCCATCACCGTTTCGGTGGCTTCTTCGCCAATTTTTTTCAGAAAAGCATCCGGCCCTTTGTGCAACAGGCGTGCCACATAACTTTTTTCGGGGTCGCCACCGTTGGCCGGTTTGCGACTTTCAATCACGGCCGCTAAACGGGCCAAGGCATCGGTTGAACTCATGATTTTGGCAGCGGGTGCTCACTTGTAAATGGTTTCGGGGTCTTTCAAGACGGGCTCAGTGGCGGTCCATTCGCCATTTTGATACTGCTGGAAGAAACAACTGTGACGGCCGGTGTGGCAAGCAATCCCAGGCTCATGTCCCAATTGTGTGACCTTGAGGAGCACCACATCGTTGTCGCAATCAAGGCGCATCTCGTGCACAGTTTGCACATGGCCAGACTCTTCGCCTTTGAACCACAGTTTGTTGCGTGATCGGCTGAAATACACCGCGCGTTTCAGCTCGGCAGTTTTATGCAGCGCTTCCCGGTTCATCCAAGCGAACATCAGCACATCGCCCGTGCTGGCCTCTTGCGCGATGACAGGCACCAAGCCCTGCGCGTCCCATTTGATTTGATCAAGCCATTTCATGGGGAGAATCTACCACTTGTCTAAGCCTTGAGCAGGCCTTAGTTCACAAACGGACAGGAATTCCTCGCTCGCGCATGCGTTGCTTGGCTTCCTGGACGGTGAATTCGCCGTAATGAAAAATGCTCGCGGCAAGCACAGCATCTGCCCCACCCTGCTGCACGCCATCGGCCAAATGGTCCAGGTTGCCCACACCGCCAGAGGCAATGACGGGCACTTGAACAGCATCGCTCACGGCTTTGGTGAGGGCCAAATCAAAGCCTGACTTGGTGCCATCGCGATCCATGCTGGTGAGCAAAATCTCGCCAGCGCCAAACTCGGCCATTTTGGCGGCCCATTGAACAGCGTCTAAACCCGTGTTCTGCCGGCCGCCATGGCTGTAGACGTCCCAACCTTCACCGCGCAAGAGAATGTCGTCCCCGAGACGACGCTTGGCGTCAATGGCCACGACGATGCACTGAGCGCCGTACTTTTGTGAGGCATCGCGAATAATTTGCGGGTTGGCAATGGCCGCTGAATTGAAACTGGTTTTGTCGGCCCCTGCATTCAGTAAGCGGCGCACATCTTCCACTGTTCTCACGCCGCCGCCCACGGTCAGGGGAATGAACACCTGTGATGCCACGGCTTCAATGATGTGAAGAATCAAATCACGACCATCGCTGGTGGCAGTGATGTCCAAAAAAGTCAGCTCATCGGCGCCTTGCTCGTTGTATCTGGCGGCAATTTCAACAGGGTCACCTGCATCGCGAAGTTCAACAAAGTTAACGCCTTTGACCACGCGGCCGCCAGTCACATCAAGGCAAGGAATGATTCGTTTGGCCAGCATGTGATTTAAATGGTCATTTGTTGCCAGCCCACCCAGGTCTGCGCTGCAGGCACTTCAATCGGCGTTGTGACCCGCGCAGCCTCAACGCACAACATGCGTTGATAAGCCTCGGCGGGCATGTCTTTAAACTGGCTGCATTTTTCTGCACCAGGATTCCAAACCACGCTTTGGCCCCAGGAAGGGCTTTGTGAAATTTGCAGCACATGTTTGTCGTCTTGCAAGGTCCACGTATGCTGCTTGTCAGTGACCACATCGTAGACCCGATCAAACTCAGTGTTGAAGCTGAGTTGACCTGAGCATTCTTGATGGCTGTCCCTCACGGTATCCCATTCTGGCTGATGCGCTTGCCCATGCAAGCTCACTTGGTCAATCTGATTGACAGCAAAGTAGGTGTGCAGTGCCCCCGTGAAGGTCAAGGGTTTTTCGCCAAGATTTTCAATGGCCAAATTAATTTTCAAACTGTGAGCTGCCAGCGATACGCTGATCAAAGCCCTGAACTGAACAGGCCACAAGGCAAGGGTGTGCTGATTGGCCGCTAGTTCAAACACTTTCTCGGCGCCCTGGCTGCGTTCGGCCAACAAAAGCCAAGGCATATTGCGCGCAAACCCATGCTTGGGCAAATGACCGCGTTGGTTGAATTGTGGAAAGCAAACAGGAATGCCGCCCCGAATGGCGGTGGTGCCATCACAAACGGCAGCAGGACTCAAATACAAACGCTCACGACCAGCCGCTTGCCAAGACAAAACATGAGCGCCCTGCTCGGCCACAAACACACTGTCACCGTTGGGCAAAGACCAGCGCCAACCAGCGTGGCCTTCCAATGTTTCAGTCGTTGAGTTCATCGGCCCTTGCCTGGGCTGCTTGGAAATCAAGGTCGCCAGAGTAAATGGCCCGACCGCAAATGACGCCTTCTACGCCTTCCTCTTCGACAGCACAGAGCTGCTCGATGTCGGCCATGTTCGACAAACCGCCAGAAGCAATGACTGGAATGGTGAGAGCTTGCGCCAACTTCACAGTGGCATCAATGTTGATGCCACTCAACATACCGTCGCGGCCAATGTCGGTGTAAATGATGGACTCGACGCCCCAGTCCTCAAATTTTTTGGCCAAGTCAACGACTTCGTGACCGGTGAGTTTGCTCCAGCCGTCGGTGGCCACTTTGCCGTCTTTGGCGTCGAGACCCACGATGATGTGGCCTCCAAAGGCGCTGCAAGCATCGCGCAAGAAGCCAGGATTTTTCACCGCGGCGGTGCCAATGATGACGTAGCGCAGACCGCTGTCGATGTATTTTTCGATGGTGTCCAAATCTCGAATACCGCCGCCCAGCTGAACCGGTATCTCGCTTCCCACCGCTTTCAGGATGGATTTGATGGCAGCGAAGTTTTGCGGCTTACCGGCAAAGGCCCCATTGAGGTCGACCAAGTGCAAGCGTCTTGCGCCTTTTTCGAGCCAGCTTTGAGCCATGGCCGCAGGGTCCTCACCAAAAGTGGTGGCTTGGTCCATGTCGCCTTGTTTGAGGCGAACGCAATGGCCGTCTTTGAGATCAATTGCAGGTATCAGAATCATGGCTAAGGGGTAGCGCTAGAGTGAAGAAAATGAAATTGGAAATGAAGTCAGAACATCAAGGTTGCCAATGCAAAAAGTTCCGGTAAAGGGCCAAACCTTGGTCGGCACTTTTTTCTGGGTGGAACTGCGTTGCAAACAAATTATCTCTCGCAATGGCACAAGCAAAAAGCCCACCATAGTCAGTTTGTGCTGCAACATGGGCTGAATGATCGGGTTTTGCGTAAAAACTGTGTACAAAATAGAAATAACTGCCATCGGGAATGTCGCCCCAAACTGGGTGCTGGACGCCTGAATGCCGGCTGAAATTGACCTGATTCCAGCCCATTTGCGGGACTTTGAACCGGCTGCCATCTGACTGAATCTTACCAAGCAAATCAAACTTGATCACGTTGCCATGGACAAGCCCCAGACCAGGTGTGTCGCCTTCCTCGCTGTGATCAAGCAACATTTGCATGCCAACACACACACCAAACAAAGGTTTTTTGGCTGCGGCTTCAAGCACTGCCTCCATGAGCCCAGAGTCTCGCAGCTCGCGCATGCAATCGGGCATGGCGCCTTGACCGGGCAAAACCACACGGGTGGCGTTGCGCACATCCTGAGGGTTGGCAGTGATTTTCACTTCTACGCCGGTGTCTTGCGCTGCATGCATGACCGCTTGGGCGACTGAGCGCAAATTGCCCATGCCGTAATCGACCACAGCCACAGAGTTGGGGGGCATGCTCAGAGCGAGCCTTTGGTCGAAGGGATCACGCCCACAGAACGAGGATCGATTTCGAGGGCGGCACGCAAAGCACGGGCAAAGGCTTTGAACACCGTTTCGGCTTGGTGGTGCGCATTGTCGCCCCGCAAGTTGTCGATGTGGAGCGTAACCAGGGCGTGGTTCACAAAGCCTTGGAAAAATTCGTGCATGAGCTGTGTGTCAAAACCGCCCACCATGCCGCTGGTGAAAGGCACGTGATTGACCAAACCAGGACGCCCAGAAAAGTCGATGACCACCCGCGACAAAGCTTCGTCAAGGGGCACATAGGCATGGCCATAACGGCGCAAGCCTTTTTTATCACCCACGGCTTTGGCCACAGCTTGACCCAATGTGATGCCCACATCCTCCACGGTGTGATGACCATCGATGTGCAGGTCGCCTTTGGCTTCGATTTCCAAATCGATCAGGCCATGGCGTGCAATTTGATCGAGCATGTGATCAAAGAAGCCAATGCCCGTAGACAAGTTGGATTGGCCAGTGCCGTCCAAATTCACTTTAACGCGAATTTGAGTTTCTGCAGTTTTGCGCGTGACTTCTGCAACGCGGGGTGTACTCATAAAGATTCCTTGAATGCTGCCAGCATTTGTGCGTTTTCTGCTGGGGTTCCGACAGTGAGGCGCAAACAGTGGGCGAGCAATGGGTGCATTTTAGAAACGTTCTTGACCAAAATGCCTTTCGTTCTCATACCTTCGAAGCATTTTGTGGCGTCTGGCATACGAACCAACAGCATATTGGCCTGACTGGGGAAGACGTGAACATTCGGAAGAGCGGCCAATGACTGACTGAGTTTTTCACGTTCTTGCCGAATTTCGGCGGCTTGTTGTGCAAATACTTCGGCATGTTCCAAAGCGAACAAAGCGCATTCGCAGTTCAAAACACTGATGTTGTAGGGGGGGCGAACTTTGTCGATTTCAGCAATCAGCGCCTTGGGGCCCAGCATATAACCAAGGCGCACACCGGCCAACCCAAATTTAGACAAGGTGCGCATGAGCAATACGTGACCATGTTGGGCAATGCGGTCCATGTAGGTTTGACTGGCAAAAGGCTGATAAGCCTCATCCATCACAACGAGTCCGCCTTGTTGACCTTGGGCCACCACAATGCGTTCAATCACGTCGGCGTTCCAAAGTGTGCCTGTTGGGTTGTTGGGGTAGGCCAAATAAACCACCGCCGGTTTGTGCTCGACAATGGCTGCCAACATGGCGGTTTCGTCCAATTCAAAGTTGGCAGTGAGTGGAACACCATGAAACTTCACACCTTGCAACTGAGCGCTCACGGCATACATCACAAAGCCAGGCACAGGCGCTAAGAAAGCAGCACCCGGGACATCACACGCCATTGAAATGAGCGTGATGAGTTCGTCGGAGCCATTGCCCAGCATGATGTCGAAGTCTGGCGGCATTTGAGCGTAGTTGGCCAATGCTTTCCTGAGCACATTGACACGCTCACCCGGGTACCGGTTGAGGGCCAAAGCGCCCAGGCGCGCGCCTAACTTAAGTTGCAAGTTGGGCGGTAGTCCATGCGGATTTTCCATGGCATCTAACTTCACCAAGCCGGTTGCATCTTGGATGGCATAGGCCTGCATCGACTGCACATCTTGGCGAATGTGCTGCAGCCAAGCATTTGAAGAGGGGGGCAAGCTCTTGCTCGAATGTTGATTTTCACTCATGGCGTCTCTCTTTGCGGCGGCACAGGGTTCAAGCGCAATTCGGCAGCACGGGCATGCGCTTGCAAACCTTCGCCATAAGCCAATTCAGCGGCTATTTTGCCGAGATTTTGTGCGCCCTTCTCACTGACCTCAATGAGGCTTGAGCGCTTTTGAAAATCGTAAACACCCAAGGGCGAAGAAAATCGGGCTGTGCCACTGGTGGGCAAGACATGGTTGGGGCCAGCGCAATAATCACCCAAGGACTCACTGGTGAAGGCACCCAAGAAAATCGCGCCTGCATGTTTTAGCAAGGGCTCCCAGGCATGGGGGGTTTGGCTGGACACTTCTAGATGCTCTGGCGCAATGCGATTGCTGATGTCACAGGCCTCTTGCATGCTTCGCGTTTGAATGAGGGCACCCCGATCGTTCATGGACTTGGCAATGATTTTTGCACGTGGCAATGTCGGCAATAAACGGTCAATGGCTTGCTGAACTTTTTCAATGTAATCGGCATCTGGGCACAGCAAAATACTTTGCGCCAACTCATCGTGTTCGGCTTGCGAAAATAAATCCATGGCCACCCACTCAGCAGGTGTAGTGCCGTCAGCCAAAACCAAAATTTCGCTAGGGCCTGCAATCATGTCAATCCCGACAGCACCAAAAACACGTTTCTTTGCGCTCGCCACATAGGCGTTGCCAGGGCCAGTAATTTTGTCAACCTTGGGCACAGTTTCTGTACCATAGGCCAAAGCAGCCACCGCTTGTGCACCCCCAATGGTGAACGCGCGAGACACCCCAGCCACATAGGCCGCAGCCAAAACCAAAGGATTTTTCACACCCTGTGGCGTCGGCACCACCATGATGATCTCTTGAACACCCGCCACATGCGCAGGGATGGCATTCATCAACACGGATGAAGGGTAGGCTGCTTTTCCGCCTGGCACATAAATGCCAACCCGGTCTAAGGGCGTGACCTTTTGCCCCAGCAAGCTACCGTCCTCGTCTTTGTAGGACCAACTCTCTCCAGAGGCTTTTTTCTGCGCTTCGTGGTAACTGCGCACACGTCTGGCGGCCGCTTGCAAGGCTTCTTTTTGCACAACAGGCAAGCCCTCAAAAGCAGCCTTGAGTTCATCTTGCGTCAGGGTCAACTGTTGCATGCTGTCTGCATTCAATCCATCAAAGCGCTGCGTATAGGCCAATACGGCCGCATCGCCTCGCGTTTGAACGTATGCCAAAATTTCGGCCACACGCGACTCAATGGCAGCGTCAGCTTCAGACGACCAATGCAAACGTTTTTGAAATGCCGATTCGAAGTTTGAATCGGTGGTGTTTAAACGCAAAGCCTTTGCAACAAGGGCAGTCATGTCTCCACTTTCTTATTTCTTGGTTTTGGCGGCCTGGCCCGCTGCCACCGCATTCGCAAATGCTTCAATGATGGCGCGAATGGGTTCTTGCTTGAGTTTGAGGGATGCTTGATTGACCACCAAACGCGAACTGATGTCCATGATGCGCTCCACCTCAATCAGATGATTCGCCTTCAAGGTACTGCCGGTTGAAACCAGGTCGACGATGGCGTCGGCCAAGCCCGTGAGAGGTGCCAGTTCCATGCTGCCATAGAGCTTGATGAGATCGACGTGAACGCCTTTTTGCGCAAAAAATTCACGCGCAATGCTGGTGTATTTGGTAGCCACTTTCATGCGTGAGCCAGAGCGAACCGCAGAGGCGTAATCGTAGTCAGCACGGACGGCCACGCTCATGCGGCACTTGGCAATTTGCAAATCAAGCGGCTGATACAAACCTTGGCCACCATGCTCAATCAAGGTGTCTTTGCCCGTGACGCCCAAATCGGCGCCGCCATATTCCACATAGGTCGGCACGTCGGTGGCCCGCACCAAGACCACGCGCACACCGACTTGGTTGGTGGGCAAAATGAGTTTGCGTGAAGTTTCTGGATCTTCCAGAACTTCGATGCCTGCTGCCTTCAAGAGCGGCAGAGTCTCATCAAAAATTCGTCCTTTGGACAAGGCCAAGGTGATCATGTCAGTTCCTGTCATTTCCAGCTGTTATTGCCACAGATCATTTCGCGCGTTCAATCTGCGCACCTACTTTGCGCAGTTTGGCTTCCATGCGGTCATAGCCACGGTCTAAGTGGTAGATGCGGTCGACGATGGTTTCGCCATCGGCCACCAAACCAGCAATGACCAAGCTGGCAGAAGCGCGCAGATCAGTGGCCATGACAGTAGCACCCGACAACTGTGAAACACCCTGAACCACAGAAACTTTACCGTCAATTTGAATGTTGGCACCCAAACGCACCAATTCATTGACATGCATGAACCGATTTTCAAAAATAGTTTCTGTGACTTTGCTGGTACCCTCCGCCACGCAATTCAAAGCCATGAATTGTGCTTGCATGTCGGTGGGAAAGCCAGGGTACTCGGTGGTTCTGAAACTCTGTGCCTTCAGTCGTCCGGAAGCTTTCACGCGCACAAAATCTGCACCCACCTCAATTTGTGCCCCAGCGTCGCGCAGTTTGTCGATGACCGCATCCATGTGATCACCCCGCGCGTGTTTTAACAGCACATCCCCGCCCGTAGCAGCGACAGCGCACAAGAAAGTTCCGGCCTCAATCCGATCCGCCACGACGGCATGTGTGCAGCCCTGAAGTTTGTCAACACCTTGAATGTGGATTCGACTCGTGCCATGACCCTTGATTTTGGCACCCATGCGAATGAGCATTTCGGCCAAGTCGGGAATCTCGGGCTCCTGCGCTGCATTTTCCAAAACAGTTTCACCTTCGGCCAAAACAGCCGCCATCAAAAAATTTTCTGTGCCCGTGACGGTGACCATGTCTGTGGCAATGCGGGCGCCCTTGAGGCGCGTGCGGCCATTGGCCAAACTGGCCACCATGTAGCCATGTTCTACAGCAATGACAGCACCCATGGCTTGCAAGCCCTTGATGTGCTGATCTACAGGACGCGATCCAATGGCACACCCCCCCGGTAAAGACACACGCGCCATGCCAAACCGAGCCAACAAAGGGCCCAGGGCCAGCACCGAAGCCCGCATGGTTTTAACCATCTCATAGGGGGCCTCTGGATTGTTCAGTGCGCTTGCATCTAATCGAACAGAATCGTCGTCTTCGTTGACACAACGCACACCCATGTTGCGGATGAGCTTGAGCATGGTGCTCACATCTTGTAACTTGGGCACATTCCGAAGCACCACCACTTGGTCTGTCAACAAGGCTGCGCATAGTTCAGGCAAGGCCGCATTTTTTGCACCTGAAATTTCAATTTCGCCATTCAAAGAATGACCGCCGCGAATGATGAGTTTGTCCATTTTCTTGATCTTGTGCTGGAATTAAGCCTGTGTTTGCCCTTGAGCTTTCAACCATTCTGCAGGCGTGAAAGTTTTCATCGACAAAGCATGTACTTCATCATTTTGCATTTTGTTGCCCAAAGTGGCATAGACCTTTTGGTGACGAACAATCAGTCGCAAGCCCTCAAACTGATCGGACACTACCACCGCCTGCCAATGGCGCCCATCACCGCTCACTTCAAGGTGCTGACATGCAAGGCCTGCGGCAATCATGGTTTGAATTTGTTCTGCTGTCATTTTGTAGCGCTCACTGTGTGGGGGTCAGCCTCTGATTTTGTAGCCGGTCTTTAGCAACTGAATGGCCAAAGTACCCACAGCTAACAAAGCCACAGAGACCACGGTTAAACTGATCCAAGGCGAGACATCGCTTTGACCAAAGAAACCGTATCGAAAACCGTCAATCATGTAAAAGAAAGGATTGAGGTGACTCAATCCTTGCCAGAAAGACGGCAAAGAATGAATGGAATAAAAAACGCCCGATAAAAAGGTCATGGGCATGATGACAAAACTTTGGAATGCCGCCATTTGGTCAAATTTCTCAGACCAAAGACCCGCCACCAAGCCAAGCGTGCCGAGCAAAGCGGCACCCAAAAACGCAAAGGCCAAGATCCACAGTGGCGACACATATTGAAGCGGCGCAAACCACACAGTGACAGCAAACACACCCAGACCGACGGCCAAACCACGAAGCATGGAGGAGCCCACGTAAGCCACAAACCAATGCCAGTGCGACAAGGGTGTGAGCAGCAAAAATACCAAGTTGCCCATGATCTTGCTTTGCACCAAGCTAGAGGAGCTGTTGGCAAAAGCATTTTGTAACACACTCATCATGATGAGTCCGGGCAAGAGAAAGGCTGTGTAGGGTACGCTGTCGTAAACCTTCACATGGTCTTCTAGCACGTGGCCAAAAATCATCATGTACAAGACAGACGTGAGAACAGGCGCGGCGATGGTTTGGAAGGCAACTTTCCAAAAGCGCAGGACTTCTTTGTAAAACAACATGCGCCAGCCGCTCATGATTTGCCCTCGGCCATCACATCTAGAAACACGTCTTCTAAATCGGCTTTGCGAATTTCAATGTCTTCAGCCGTGAGTCCCGCTTGGCGGACGGCTGCCAAATAATTTTCAATGTCCAAAGCGTCGTGGGCAGGAAACTGAACAATGCGGCCAGTGACACGCGCCTTGTTGGCCAACGCGGCTGGCAATTGGCCGTCCAATTTAAAGCGCAGCACATTGCTTGAAGCTGACTTGAGCAGCTCCGACGTCGTGGCAAGCGCTAAAACACGACCTTGTTTGAGCATGGCCAGCCTGCCGCACAAAGCTTCCGCCTCTTCCAAATAATGCGTGGTCAACAAAACGGTATGGCCATCGCGGTTCAGCTTGGCAATGAACTGCCACAGGGTTTGCCGAAGCTCAACGTCAACCCCCGCTGTAGGCTCGTCCAGCACGATGACTCGAGGCTTGTGCACCAGCGCTTGCGCTACCAACACGCGGCGCTTCATGCCGCCGGACAACTGACGCATGTTGGCATTGGCCTTGTCGGACAAACCCAAGTGACCCAGAAGCTCGTCAATCCAATCGTCGTTGTGTTTCACACCAAAATAGCCAGATTGAAAACGCAAGGCTTCTCGGACTGAAAAGAAAGGGTCAAAAACCAACTCTTGAGGCACCACTCCCAACATGCGTCGGGCTTGTGCGTAGTCGGTTTGGACGTCATGACCGTGGACCAGAACTCGGCCTTCTGAGGCCTTGGTCAGGCCAGCCAAAATACTGATGAGCGTGGTTTTACCGGCCCCATTAGGACCCAGCAAACCAAAAAACTCCCCTTCAGCAATGTCAAAGCTGATCTGGTTGAGCGCTGTGAAGGGCTGACTGCCAGCTGTTTTGGCAGGGAATGTTTTGGAAACGGATTGAAAAGAGATGGCGGGCATGAGCCCCTATTTTACGTTCATGCGCTTTCGACCAAGAGCTCTGAAACGCCATAAAGCGTGGCCAATTCGCGTAATTTGATGGGGAAGTGCTTAAATTTCAATGTTTTGGACAAACTTGCCGCCTCTCGTCGGCATCCCAACAGCACAGCCAAGGCAGAAGAATCAAAATCAATGAGTGCGCCAGCCTGAATTTCAAGCACTGACTCGGAACTGTTTCGAATTTGACGCTGTAACTGCTCTAGGCAAGCAGTCGCATTGCTGTGCCGCAAATCTGAAGGTAGCGTTAGAAGAACGGAGCTCATGCGGATGCGTGTGTGGGGTTGTGGGCCAAGTCAAGTCAGGCTTTTTTGGCGTTGGACTTGTTGCGATCAGACAAGCTTTTGATCAGGCCATCCAATCCACCCGCATTGATTTCCTTGGCAAACTGTGAACGGTAGTTTTCCACCAACCAGATGCCCATGACATTCAGGTCAAAAATTTTCCAGCCTGCGCCTTCACCCGGTGTTTTCTCTAAGCGATAGTCCAATTGAATGGGATCGCCCTTGCTTTTGACTTCGGTTTGGACCACCAAATTCTTATCGTCCGATGCACCGCGGAGAGGTTTGACTTCAATCACCTGCTCATTGATTTGGGTGAGTGCGCCAGAGTAAGTTCTGATGAGCAGCAGTTTAAATTCTTCTTGCAAGCGTTCTTGCTGTTCGGGTGTGGCCTTGCGCCAGCCAGGTCCCGTCGCCAAGGCTGTCATGCGCCTGAAATTCACATGCTGCATCAACTTGTTGTCCACCAGTTGCATGATCTTGTTGACGTCGCCACCCTTGATATTTTTATCAGCACGAACAGCGTCTAAGGTTTCGTTGGAAATGCGTTTAACAAAAGCATCTGGCGCTTCATCGGCGGCCCAAGTTGCACCGACACTGAAACTCAGGCCTACGGCCGTGGAAACATGGAGGAAGAAATTAAAAATTCGCCGGTTCATAGGTGCATATCATAAAGAGTGCCATGCCCTTTAACGCGCCAACTGTGAAAAAAGTTGCCACAGAGTCCCTCGATGGGAAAGCCAAGACTTGCTTATTGTGGCCTGGGTTCGCCTGGGGTGGGGGCAGAGTTGCCCTTGGAAGCGGGATGATCAGGATCGTCATAGTCATCCATCATGGGGGGATTGCCGTCGTAGATGTCGTTCAAACGCTTTTGCAAGTAAGCATCCCGCGTGAAAGAGTAGGGATCGAGGGCGGCCTGACGGACTGCATCTGATAACTTCAAAAAGCGCTCTCGTTTGTCAGTCAGGCGCAGCACCGACAGGGTGTTTCGATCGCCAATGTCCTTCATCTGCTGGTTCACATCTGTTTTGAAATCGACATACAAACCTAAACTGTCACGCACGGTCGAAGGGCCAAAAAACGGCAGAACCACATAAGGTCCAGACGACACGCCCCAAAAAGCCATGGTTTGCCCAAAGTCTTCCTTTTGTTTGTCAATTTTGAACTCGCTGGCCCAATCAATGATGCCGCCGAGGCCTAAGAAGGTATTGATGCCAACGCGAAGTGCGTTGCGAGAAGCTGCCTCTAATTTCAATTGAGCCAAGCTGTTGAAAAATGACATGACATCGCTTTGATTGCTGAAGAAATTGCTGATGCCGGTTCGAACAGGGTGTGGCAGAACATCGCCATAAAAAACAGCAACAGGTCGGAGTACCAAATCATCTGCTACGTCATTGAAGGCTGTGACCTTTCGGTTCAGGGGCTCCAAAGGATCAGCAGGATCTGGTCCACGCAAGGAGGCGCACCCTTGCAACAGCAACAGGGCTGCCCCAGCGCACAGAAATCGAAGACGCCAGATCAATGTCATTACTTATTGCCAGTAGAAGGTGTGGCTGAGTCTGCCGCTTTGCTGTACAAAAACTGGCTGATCAAATTCTCTAACACCACGGCTGACTGGGTCGAGCCTATGGTATCGCCTGCAGTCAAATTTTTGTCGTCGGCGCCAGCCATGATGCCCACATACTGCTCGCCCAAAAGGCCACTGGTTAAGATTTTCAAGGAACTGTCTTTAGGGAAGGCGTATTTGGTTTCCAGTGCCAGGCTCACTTTGGCTTGGTAGCTGCCGTCGTCGAATTGTATGTTTTCAACCCGTCCCACCACCACCCCCGCACTCTTCACGGCCGCGCCTTTTTTCAAGCCACCAATATTGTCAAATTTAGCCGTCACTGTGAAATCCTTGGATCCACTGAATTGCAACAGGTTGGCAGATTTGAGTGCCAGGAAAAGCACGGCGGCAAATCCCACCATGACAAACAAACCGACCCACACATCATTTTTTGAACGTTGCATGACGTCCTCCTTAAATGCTGAACATCATCACGGTAAGGATGAAGTCCAGTCCCAAAACAGACAACGAAGAAATCACCACACTTCGCGTGGTGGCAGAAGCGACACCCTCGGGCGTAGGTTGAGCGACATAACCTTGCAACAAGGCAATGAATGTCACGGCAACGCCAAATACGACGCTTTTGATCATGCCATTGCCCACGTCTTTGAAAACATCGACGCCACTTTGCATTTGACTCCAAAAGGCACCAGCATCCACGCCGATCAGCAAAACACCCACAGCATAGCCACCCAGAATGCCCACTGCACTGAAGACAGCGGTGAGAATCGGCAAGGCGATGATGCCGCCCCACAAGCGCGGCGCCAAGATTCGCAACTTTGGATCCACCGCCATCATCTCGAGCGCTGTCAATTGCTCTCCTGCACGCATCAAACCAATTTCGGCAGTGATCGATGCGCCTGCGCGACCCGCAAAAAGCAAGGCCGCCACCACGGGGCCGAGTTCTCGAACCAAACTGAGCGCCACCAGCAAACCCAAGGCTTCCGAAGAGCCATAGCGTTGCAAGGTGTAGTAGCCCTGCAGACCCAAGACAAATCCCACAAACAAACCAGAGACCGTGATGATGGCCAGTGAATAGTTGCCCAAGAAATGAACTTGGTCTCGGACCAAGCCAAAGCGCTTCAAGCATGCACCCGACAGCATGGCCAACTGCGTGAACAAACGGGCCCCGAACCCCCAATCGGCCAAGACTTTTCGAACCGCAAAACCCAATTCAGCAGGATGCCAAAAATTCATGGCGCAAGCCCCCCGAAATCTTCTGCCACCGATGTCGCGGGGTAATGAAAATGCACTGGTCCGTCACTTAAACCATTCACAAATTGGTGAATGAGGGGGTCAGATGAATGACGCAATTCTTCGGGAGTTCCTTGCGCCGCAACTTTGCCGTTGGCCAAGACCACCACATGATCCGCAATTTGAAAGGTCTCGTCCAAATCGTGCGATACCACCACACTGGTAATGCCCAAGCTGTCATTCAAGCTTCTGATGAGCCGCGCGGCGGTCCCCAATGAAATAGGGTCCAAACCTGCAAAGGGTTCGTCGTACATCATGAGATCGGGGTCAAGGGCAATGGCACGGGCTAAGGCCACACGGCGGCCCATGCCACCTGAAATTTCTGAAGGTTTTAAATTTCTGGCACCGCGCAAGCCGACGGCATCAAGCTTCATGAGCACGATGTCGCGCACCATGGCCTCAGACATTTTGGTATGTTCTCTGAGTGGAAAAGCCACGTTGTCAAACACATTCATGTCGGTGAACAAAGCACCAAACTGAAACAACATGCCCATGCGCCTGCGCGCAGCGTAGAGCTGTTCTGTGTTCATTTGACCCACATCTTGGCCATCAAAGTTCAACGCTCCTTGCTGGGCCGAGTATTGCCCACCAATGAGCCGGAGCACCGTGGTTTTGCCACCGCCAGAAACACCCATCAGGGCGGTGACTTTGCCACGCGGAATGCCAAATGATAAATCGTCCAGAATGACGCGATCCCCATAGCCGAAGCTCAGGTTTTTCAATTCGACCAGCAGAAGAGAGTTAGGCAATGGCATGGGTGCGAAAAACAAAAGCCGGGGTTGCCGGCTTTTGAAGGGTATGGCATTCAGGTGAAGCTTGTGATGACAAATTGACAAGCCCACCCATCTGCAGACATTTTAACGGGGTAAGTCGCTGCTTCCCATTAAGAATTCATCCACTGCACGCGCCGCCTGCCGGCCTTCCCGAATGGCCCAAACCACCAAAGATTGGCCACGGCGCATGTCGCCCGCTGCAAAAACCTTGGCCACGTTGGTGGCATAGCCGCCTGTGAACTCGGTCGTGGCTTTGGCATTGCCGCGGTTGTCTTTGTCCACACCAAATGCATCCAAGATGGTGGTGACCGGGTTGACAAAGCCCATGGCCAAGAAAACCATGTCGGCGGGGTAGGTTTTTTCGGTGCCTGCCACATTGACCAATTTGCCGACTTTGAATTCAACTTCAACGGTTTTGAGACCTGTGACTTTGCCTTTTTCACCCACGAATTCTTGGGTGGAAATGGCAAATTCTCGGGTGCAACCCTCTTCGTGGCTGGAGCTGGTTCGCATCTTCAAAGGCCAATAGGGCCATGTCAAAGGACGGTTTTCCTCCTCGGGCGGTTGCGGCATCACTTCAAACTGGGTCACGCTCTTGGCGCCATGACGGTTGGAAGTGCCCACACAATCGCTGCCGGTGTCGCCACCACCAATCACGATGACGTGTTTGCCATCCGCACGCAATTGGTCTTTGAACTTGTCGCCAGCGTTCACTTTATTTTGCTGTGGCAAGAATTCCATGGCGAAGTGAATGCCCGACAAATCACGGCCAGGCACATTCAAGTCGCGCGATTGCTCAGAGCCACCAGCCAACAACACAGCGTCGAAGTCTTTCTTGAGTTGCTCAGGGCTGATGGTTTCTTTGGACCAGTTGGTCACTTTGGAGCCTTCGGGCAAATGGCCCACCATGACGCCAGTTTTAAGGGTCACGCCTTCGGCCACCAACTGCTCTGCGCGGCGGTCGATGTGCGATTTTTCCATTTTGAAATCGGGAATGCCATAGCGCAGCAAGCCGCCAATCCGGTCGTTCTTTTCAAACAAAGTGACGTCGTGACCGGCGCGTGCCAGTTGCTGAGCTGCCGCCATGCCTGCGGGGCCTGAGCCCACCACGGCCACTTTTTTGCCCGTCTTGTGCGTGGCTGGGCGGGGTTTGACCCAGCCTTCTTGCCAAGCACGGTCAATGATGGCGTGCTCAATCGACTTGATGCCTACGGCATCGTCCGCCACATTCAAAGTGCAAGCGGCCTCGCAAGGTGCAGGACAAATACGGCCCGTGAACTCTGGAAAGTTGTTGGTGCTGTGCAGTACTTCAATGGCGTTTTTCCAATCGCCTTGGAACACCAATTCGTTGAAGTCCGGAATGATGTTGTTGACAGGGCAACCGCTGTTGCAAAACGGTGTGCCGCAGTCCATGCAGCGAGCGCTTTGCGACTTGGCTTGTGCATCGTCCAAACCGATGACGAATTCTTTGTAGTTCTTGACGCGCTCATCCACAGGCTTGTAGCCCTCTTCGAGTCGCTCAAATTCCATGAAACCAGTGATTTTTCCCATGATCAATCCTTGTTATTTCTTTTTTGCTTTAGCTGGCAGCCACGGTGGCTGTTGACTTGGCTTTGGCATTGGCAGCTTCTTTGCGTGCGTTGATTTCACCCAAGGCGCGCTTGTATTCGTTGGGGAACACTTTGACAAACTTCAAACGTGCTTGCGCCCAGTTGTCCAACAACTCGCGTGCGCGCTGGCTGCCGGTCCACTTGTGGTGGTCTTCCAGCAATTTCTTCAATTGCGTTTCGTCGGCTTGGTCGCGATGCCACACTTTCCGATCAACTGCGGCTTCTTGCTCGGCCACAGTCAGCACTTTTTCCATGCTCACCATGGCGGTGTTGCAGCGTGATGCAAACTGGCCGTCTTCGTCGTACACATAGGCAATGCCGCCGCTCATGCCGGCCGCAAAGTTACGCCCTGTTTTACCTAGCACCGCCACGGTACCGCCAGTCATGTATTCACAACCATGGTCGCCGGTGCCTTCCACCACTGCAGTGGCGCCCGACAAACGAACTGCAAAACGCTCGCCGCCCACACCTGCAAAGAAGGCTTCGCCAGTGGTGGCGCCGTACATCACGGTGTTGCCCACAATGATGTTTTGGCTGGCCACGCCTCGGAACTCGAGGCTTGGGCGAACCACAATGCGACCGCCCGACAAACCTTTGCCGGTGTAGTCGTTGGCTTCACCAATCAGGTACAGCGTGATGCCTTTGGCCACAAACGCACCAAAGGATTGACCGCCGGTGCCTTCGAGTTGAATGCGAATGGTGTCGTCAGGCAAACCTTCTGGGTGAACTTTGGTCACCGCACCTGAAAGCATGGCGCCCACCGAACGGTTGACGTTGCGCGCCACTTCCATGAACTGCACCTTCTCGCCTTTGTCGATGGCGGCGCGGCTCTTGGCAATCAGCACGTTGTCCAAGGCTTTGCCCAAGCCGTGGTCCTGCACGTCGATGTGGCGACGGGGTACGTCGGCGGGCACATCGGGCACAGCCAACAAGCGGCTGAAATCGAGACCGCTGGATTTCCAGTGTTCGATGCCTTTGCGGGTGTCCAGCAAGTCGGCGCGGCCGATCATGTCGTCAAACTTCTTGATGCCCAACTGCGCCATGATTTGACGCACTTCTTCGGCGATGAAGAAGAAGTAATTGACCACGTGCTCTGGCTTGCCAGAAAACTTTTTACGCAAAGTAGGGTCTTGCGTTGCAACGCCCACAGGGCATGTGTTGAGGTGACATTTGCGCATCATGATGCAGCCTTCCACCACCAGCGGTGCGGTGGCGAAACCAAATTCGTCTGCGCCGAGCAACGCGCCAACGGCAACATCGCGGCCTGTCTTCATTTGGCCGTCGGCTTGCACTCGAATGCGGCCGCGCAGACGGTTGAGCACCAGCGTTTGCTGGGTTTCAGCCAAACCAATTTCCCAAGGGCTGCCAGCGTGCTTGATGGAGGACCAAGGCGATGCGCCTGTGCCGCCATCGTGGCCGGCAATCACCACGTGATCGCTCTTGCACTTGGCAACACCTGCTGCAATGGTGCCCACACCAATTTCGGACACCAGCTTCACGCTGATGTCGCTGTGCGGCGCCACGTTTTTCAAGTCGTGAATGAGTTGGGCCAAATCTTCAATGGAGTAGATGTCGTGGTGCGGCGGCGGTGAAATCAAACCCACGCCTGGTACCGAGTGACGCAACTTGCCGATGTACTCGGACACTTTGCCGCCTGGCAATTGACCGCCTTCGCCGGGCTTGGCACCTTGCGCCATCTTGATCTGAATTTGATCGGCGCTGTGCAGATACTCGGCTGTGACACCGAAGCGGCCTGAAGCCACTTGCTTGATTTTGGAGCGCAGTGAATCGCCCGCTTCAAGAGGCATGTCGACTTCCACTTCTTTGTCGCCAATCACGCTCTTCAAAGTCTCGCCCTTTTTGATCGGAATGCCTTTGAGTTCGTTGCGATAGCGTGCAGAGTCTTCACCGCCTTCACCGGTGTTGCTTTTGCCGCCAATGCGGTTCATGGCCACAGCCAATGTGGCGTGTGCTTCTGTGGAGATCGAGCCCAAAGACATGGCACCCGTAGCGAAACGTTTGACGATTTCGCTGGCGGGTTCTACTTCATCAATAGAAATGGCTTTAGCAGGATCGATCTTGAATTCGAACAAACCGCGCAATGTCATTTGGCGCTTGGTTTGATCGTTGATGATCTGCGCGTATTCTTTGTAGGTGTTCCAGTTGTTGGCACGGGTGCTGTGCTGCAACTTGGCAATGGCATCAGGTGTCCACATGTGCTCTTCACCGCGGGCGCGCCATGCGTATTCACCGCCAGCATCGAGCATGGAGGCCAACACGGGGTCATTGCCAAATGCAGCTTTGTGCATGCGCAAAGTTTCTTCGGCAATTTCAAAAATGCCAATGCCTTGAACACGGGTGGGTGTGCCGGTGAAATACTTGTTCACAGTTTCCGTGTTGATGCCGATGGCTTCAAACAACTGCGCGCCGCAATAAGACATGTAGGTGCTCACGCCCATTTTGGACATGATTTTTGACAGGCCTTTGCCCACCGCTTTGACGTAGTTGTAGATGGCTTTGTCGGCGGACAAATCGCCTGGCAACTCTTTGTGCAATGCCTGCAATGTTTCCATCGCCAGATAGGGGTGAACAGCTTCTGCACCGTAGCCCGCCAACACTGCAAAGTGATGCACTTCACGGGCGGTACCGGTCTCAACCACCAAGCCGGCTGTGGTGCGCAAACCTTCGCGCACCAAATGCTGGTGAATGGCAGACAGCGCCAACAAGGCAGGAATGGCCACTTGCGTGGGAGACACACCGCGGTCGCTGATGATCAAAATGTTGTGGCCGCCTTTGATGGCGTCTACGGCTTCCGCACAGAGTGAAGCGAGTTTGGCTTCAACACCTTCGCTGCCCCAAGCTGCTGGGTAAGTGATGTCCAAAGTGGCACTCTTGAACTTGCCTTGTGTGGACTGCTCGATGTTGCGCAGCTTGGCCATGTCTGAGAAATCCAGCACAGGCTGACTCACTTCCAAGCGCATCGGCGGGTTCACTTGATTGATGTCGAGCAAGTTGGGCTTGGGACCAATGAAAGACACCAAGGACATCACGATGGCTTCACGAATCGGGTCAATGGGCGGGTTGGTCACTTGCGCAAACAACTGCTTGAAGTAGTTGAACAGCGGTTTGTTTTTGTCAGACAAGACCGCCAAGGGGCTGTCATTGCCCATGGAGCCCAAGGCTTCTTCGCCGGCTTGCGCCATGGGAGCCAACAAGAACTTGATGTCTTCTTGGGTCGTGCCAAAGGCTTGTTGCAAGTCAAGCAATGCTTCGCTGGAAACAGGCGCATTGGCTGTGGACTCTTTCACGTCATCCAATTTGATGCGCAAGTTTTCAATCCACTGCTTGTAGGGTTTGCTGCTGGCCAGGTTCGACTTGAGTTCTTCGTCGTCGATCATGCGACCTTGTTCCAAATCGATCAGGAACATCTTGCCGGGTTGCAGGCGCCATTTGCGAACAATTTTGCTTTCTGGAATAGGCAATACACCCGTTTCAGAACCCATGATCACCATGTCATCGTCGGTGATGCAATAGCGCGAAGGACGCAAACCATTGCGGTCCAACGTAGCACCAATTTGGCGGCCATCGGTAAACACAATCGATGCAGGACCATCCCATGGCTCGAGCATGGCGGCGTGGTATTCATAAAACGCTTTGCGGCGCTCGTCCATGGTGTTGTGGTTTTCCCAGGGCTCGGGGATCATCATCATCACAGCTTGGCTGATGGGGTAGCCCGCCATGGTGAGCAACTCTAAACAGTTGTCAAATGTGGCCGTGTCGGATTGGCCGGCAAAGCTGATGGGGTAGAGCTTTTGCAAGTCGTCGCCCAGCACAGGTGAAGACATCACGCCTTCACGCGCTTTCATCCAGTTGTAGTTACCTTTCACGGTGTTGATTTCACCGTTGTGCGCGACATAGCGGTAGGGGTGTGCCAAAGGCCACTCTGGAAAGGTGTTGGTGGAGAATCGTTGGTGCACCAGACCCAATGCCGACACGCAACGTTCGTCTTGCAAGTCAAGATAATAGGTGCCGACTTGATCGGCCAACAGCAAGCCTTTGTAAACCACGGTGCGGCTTGACATGCTGGGAATGTAGTACTCGTTGCTGTGTTTCAGCTTGAGGTTTTGAATGGCGGCGCTGGCTGTTTTGCGAATGACATAGAGCTTGCGCTCCAATGCATCTTGCACAATCACATCGGCACCGCGGCCAATGAAGATTTGCTTCAAGACAGGTTCTTTTTCACGCACCGTGGGTGACATGGGCATCTCGCGGTTGACAGGCACATCACGCCAGCCAATCAAGACCTGGCCTTCGGCTTTGACCGCGCGCTCAAGTTCTTGCTCGCAAGCCATGCGAGAGGCATGTTCCTTAGGCAAAAACACCATGCCCACACCGTACTCACCTTGCGCAGGCAATGTCACACCTTGCTTGGCCATCTCTTCGCGGTAGAGCGCATCGGGCAGTTGAATCAAGATACCCGCACCGTCGCCCATCAGCTTGTCGGCACCCACCGCACCCCGGTGGTCCAAGTTCTCCAGAATCTTCAAAGCCTGCGTCACGATGGCATGCGTTTTGGCGCCTTTGATGTGCGCCACAAAGCCCACACCACAAGCGTCGTGTTCTTGAGAAGGGTCATACAGACCCGTTTGTTGCAAAGCTAATTTTTCGGCAGCCGAAGTCATGGCGCACTCCTAGAGATATTTCGCGGGAATGAGAGCATATTGCATCGCACCAAAAATGCCAAGAAAATTAATTGGGGTCAGATCAATATTAATTTGATTTATTTTTTAAAGTCAATTAATTGGGGACAGATCAAAAGAGGCATTTAAATACTCATTAAGTACGAAATTTTGACTCAAATTCAAGGTCTGGGACGCTTTTTGAAAGGCCTGCCGGCCTTTTGCGGCAGGATTTGACGTCGGGTGCTCTTTTCCAATGATGTTAAAAAGTCAGGTCGCCCCACAACCCGCCCCTTCAGTGCTGACTCCGTCAGATCTTTTTGAGTGGCCACAGACAAACCTCCGGCCACAAATTCGGCATAAGCCGCCTCACGGGCAAACGGCGTATTGCCCAAGCCCCAATAAAGTGCGTGCGGCGTCACCAGTTTGTCGATTTTTTGACCCGTCAGGTGTTTGTAGCTCGACCAATGAAAGTCCTCAGCCGACTCAGCCAAGCCTGCCCTCACAGGATTTAAGTCAATGTAAGCCATGCAAGTGAGGAGATAGGCTTCTGAATCAATCAGCGAGGATTTGTAGCGCCCCTCCCAGAGGGTGCCGCTTCTGTTGTGACGCTTGTTAAAGTAGCGCACGTAACTTCGACCCACCGATTGCATCATCAATGACATGGCCTCATCAGTGGGCGGCGTGAGCAACATGTGAAAGTGATTGTCGAGCAACACGTAGGCATTCACGGCCACTTTGTGACGCTGCGACTCCTCCAGCCACAGGCTGTAAAGCATCTTTCGATCGCTCTCGTCCTGCACGATGGGCTGGCGATTATTTCCCCGCTGAATCACATGATGCGGGTAACCTGGAAGGGCTAAACGGGGTTGGCGGGCCATGTCTGAATGCTAACCCGAAAGAAATTAATGTTGATCTGACCCCAATTAAGGGTAACGCGATGCAAGGCTTTCATGGAGGCCGAATTCAGCCAGGAGGGCTTGGAGGCGGTCGGCGGCGCCGGGTTTGGGGCGGCCGGTGAAGCGGGCCAAAATGAGCTCGTTTTTCATGCTGTGTTCCCAGCCGACCAATTCGGTCACGGTGACGGTGTAAGCCTTGGACTCAAGGTAAAGACACCGGAGCACATTGGTGAGTTGACTGCCTATTTCGCGGGTGTGCAATGGGTGCCGCCAAAGTTCGGCCAAGGGGGTTCGCGACAAGTTGAGGGCTTTGTTTTGGCGCAACTGTGCGGCCACTTCGGATTGGCAACAGGGTACCAAGACCATGGCGCGGGCTTTTTTCAGAAGGCCAAAGGCGATCGCATCGTCGGTGGCCGTGTCGCAAGCATGAAGTGCGGTGACCACATCGATTTGGGATGGCAGGAGTTCAGACTGCGAAGACTCTGACACAGAAGTGTTCAAGAAAGTCATGCGCTGAAAGTTCAAACGCTGCGCCAAGGCGCGTGAGGCTTCGACCAAATCTGCGCGGGTTTCAATGCCGTAAATGCTGCCTTGAGAAAGCTGTTTGAAAAACAAGTCGTAAACAATGAAGCCCAAATACGACTTGCCAGCACCGTGGTCTGCCAACGTCAAACCTTTTGCAGGATCTTCCTCGGACAACTCGTTCAATATTTTTTCAATGAACTGAAACAGGTGCAGCACCTGCTTCAACTTGCGACGAGAGTCTTGGTTGATCTTGCCTTCGCGCGTCAGAATGTGCAACTCTTTGAGCAGTTCAATGGACTGCCCAGGTCGCAAATCCAAATCCAGCGGCTTGGGATCAGTCGATTTTGAACTAACTGGATTTTTTTTCATCGGTCTCATTCTGGGGCAAGGACGGGCCCACCTGCAAGGCTTCCCATCCGTCCAAACCCAATTGGTTCAGGGTGACCATGTTGACTTCAAAAATAGCTTCTGCTGCAGGAAAAGCAGCCACTGCGCGATCAATGCTGATCTCCCGAATCAAATGCAAAGTGGGATACGGCGATCGGTTGGTGAAATTGGTGATGTCATTTGCGTTGGTGCCCGCAAATTGATAGTGAGGATGGAAACTGGCTATTTGAATTTCTCCCTCTAAATTCAATGCCTGCAAACAATCATCGGCCACATTCAAAAAATCGTTGTAGTCAAAAAAATCTTGCAATAAATTTTGAACAATCAACAAGGTGGTGTCGCGCACAACTGGATCAAGCGCCACCAAATCTTTCAATTCTTTGAGCAAATCTTCGCGCAGAGAATCTAAATTTTGAGCCGCACTGACAGCGCAATGCACCTGCCCCTTCACATGCACTGCCTTGGCAAAAGGGCACAGGTTCAGGCCAATCACCGCATGCTCCAACCAGTGCAAGGTGTCTTGAATCAGGACCTCTTGCTTCATACTTTCTCAACCTGTAAAGCCAATGTTCTGGCAATCACCATCGACAAAATCAAACCCAGCAAGCAGCACGAACCAGTGGCCGCCCAAGTCCACTGCCAGCCGCCAACTTGTGATGCCAACCAGGCGACCGCAGGCGGGCCCGCAAACTGACCTGCAGCAGAACCCTGCTGCATCCAGCCCACCGTGGTGGAAACATTTCTTTCATTCGGTGCCAATCTCACGGACAACGAAAACAAAGTTCCAGGCACCAATCCACCACAAGAAGAAAACAACAGCACCCCTAGATATCGAAGCCAAGGCCAAGCCATCGTCATCTCACTGAAAGCCAAATAGGCACCCATACCCATGGCCATGAAACCAAAGCAAAGCAAAATACTGGGATGAATCCCTTTTTGCAACAAGCGTCCTGATGACATGTTGCCGACCATGTTGACCGCTGCTGCAAAAGCGGTCAAGACACCTAAGTTTGCACCTGACAAACCTGCCTGGCTGTAAATGGAAGGTAGAAAGCCAACCACTGCCAACCACTGGCCTGAGTACATAGCGAAACAAAGTGCGACCCACCAAGGGCCAGGCGCTGTGAGTGTTTCCCGAAGTCTTTGAGTCCAAGCTACTTTGACATTCACAAGAGACAAGGTCTTGTCTTCGCGCAAATCATCCGAAGGGACGACACGCCATAAAACCAAGGCCATGGCCCAAGACAAAACAGCAAACAACAACCACCAAGAACGCCAGCCCCATTCAGGCAACCACATCGGACCCACCAAGAGGGTCAAGGCCGTACCGGCTGGCATGTAGGCCCCCCAATAGCCCAGCAGTTTCCGCAAGTGTTGCTCACTCACCGATTTGCGAATCAAGCCAGGCGCTGGCAAGGTGACACCCAAAAAACCGATGCCTTCTACGGCGCGCCAAAACATCAAGCTGCTGGCTGTCTGTGAGAAAGCGCCCATGCCACTTGCGAGACCCAACAAAACCAAGCCCCACATCATGCTGCGTTTCAAGCCTATACCATCGGCCGACAAACCGATGGCCAAGGCCAAACTCATACCGGCCAATTGCACCAAGGACAACAAAAAACCACCTTGCATCAGCGTGAGTCCCAACACCTCACTCAATTCAGGCAAGGCGGGCGGTAATTTTCCAATTTGCAATGCGGCCACCACACCCGACCCAATGACCCCATAAGCCGCCGCGTGAGACGACTGTTTGTGAGCATTTAAAACAAGTGTCATACCAGCAATCGACGGCCGGTTAAGCGTTCATGCTCTTTGGCAGCGAAGCGATCAGTCATGCCAGCAATGTAATCAGCCACTGCCCGAGGCGTTTCATCACGGGCAGCATAATCAGGCGACATTTCCTGGGGGCTGCTCAGGTACGCTGCAAACAACTCGCGCACCACCTCTTGCGCAGCGGTCGTGGTCGTCATCACTTGCGGATGTCGATAAAGGTGCTTGTATAAAAATGACTTCATCGCCTGCACTTGCTCCGCCATGGGGCCACCAAACGACACCAAGGGCCCGGCTTGGCGTGCTTCATCGGCACTTTTCGGACAATGCTTTTGTAAATTTTCGCGTGTGGTGTTGATCACATCGTAGACTTGATCGCTCAACATGCGGCGAATGGTCTCATACAACAAGCGTCGAGATTTGGACACTTCGGACATGCTTGGATAGAGTTGCAAGGTGATGGTTTTGTAATGCTGAAAAAGAGGCACCTCTTCCATTTGAGCCAGCTTAAGCAAGCCCGACCTCACACCATCGTCGATGTCGTGCGCGTTGTAAGCAATGGCATCAGCCAAATTGCAAAGTTGCGCCTCCAAGCTGGGCTGGGTGCCCAGCAAAAATCGGCTGGCAACTCCGCCTGGTTCTTGAGCTTCAATGATCAAGGCGTTGCGTCTGGCACAGTGCTTCAAGATACCCTCACGCGTTTCGAAACTTAAATTCAAGCCATCGAATTGTGGGTAGCGCTCTTCCAGATGGTCCACCACGCGCAGGCTTTGAAGATTGTGTTCAAAACCGCCATAAGCTGTCATGCATTCGTTCAAGGTGTCTTGACCGGCATGACCAAAGGGGGTGTGCCCCAAGTCGTGCGCCAAGGCCACCGCCTCCACCAAGTCTTCATTCAAGCCCAAAGATCTGGCGATGGAGCGCCCCAGTTGCGCCACTTCCAAAGAATGTGTCATGCGCGTGCGAAACAAATCGCCCTCGTGATTCAAGAACACCTGTGTTTTGTAAACCAGTCGCCGAAATGCAGTGGAGTGAACAATGCGATCGCGGTCACGCTGAAAATCGTTGCGCGTGGGAGCAGGCGGTTCAGGGTGTTGCCGGCCCCGAGAATGTTCAGCCTGACATGCGTAAATTTCAAGCACAGCAGCGATCAATCACATCGCGCACCACGGCCTCAGGCGCTGCGCTCACGCGGGCTTTGCCTGGGCCCTCAATCAAGACAAAGCGGATGTCACCTGCCACTGATTTTTTATCGTGCGCCATGAGGGCTAAATATTTGCTGGCATTGTCTTTTGCATCGAGCACTGGCCCCCGAACAGGCAAGCCAGCACATTCAATCAAGGTGGTTAGACGCTTCACAAAATGCCCCTCAATGAGGCCCATCTCCTTGGACAAATGGGCCGCCATGACCATGCCACATCCCACCGCTTCGCCATGCAACCACTCGCCATAGCCCAGCCCAGCCTCTATGGCATGACCAAAGGTGTGGCCCAAATTCAAGATGGCTCGCAAACCAGATTCACGTTCATCTTGGCCCACCACATGCGCCTTGATTTCACAACTTCGCTTGACGGCATAGGCCAAGGCTTTGGCATCGCAAGCCTTCAAGGCTTCAATGTTGGCTTCAATCCAGTCAAAGAAAGCCATGTCGGCAATCGGGCCGTATTTGATGATCTCTGCCAAGCCGGCGCTCAACTCGCGGGGTGGCAAGGTTTGAAGTACCGTCAAATCACAAAGCACACGCTGGGGCTGGTAAAAAGCGCCAACCATGTTTTTGCCCATGGGATGATTGATGGCCGTTTTGCCACCCACCGAGGAATCGACTTGCGCCAGCAACGTGGTGGGCACTTGGACAAAGGGCACCCCACGCATGAAACTGGCTGCTGCAAAACCTGTCATGTCGCCCACGACACCACCGCCCAAAGCAAAGAGCACCGTTTTGCGATCGCAGCCACGGCCCAGCAAGGTGTCGAAAATCAAATTCAAAGTGACCCAGTCTTTGTGGGCTTCGCCGTCGGGCAAGTGCACCGAGTGAATGGTTTTGTAGTGCCCCGTCAGCGCCTGTTTCAAAGCGGCCTCATACAAAGGCGCAATGGTGGTGTTGCTCACAATCAATGCAGCAGAGGCTTTGGGCAAGGCGAGGTAACTGCTGGCTTGCCCCAATAAATTTTCACCAATAACGATGTCATAGCTTCTGTCGGCCAACTCAATGCGGACCGTTTCTGATGAGTGTGTTGAGTGGGTCATGAACGGTTTAAATTCTGCGCAGGGCTAAAGGAAGAAGGATGTGTGTCAAAACCACTCAGATCAAGCGCTTCGATGATGGCATTGATCAATTTACTGATACTGGGACGACCTGTTTCAAACACATGGTGGGCAGTCTCTCGGTACAGCGGATCGCGCGCATTCAACAATGCGCGCAATTTTTCCAAAGGATCATTCACTTGCAACAAGGGTCTTTGCAGGTCATGTTGGAGACGTCTAAAAACTTCCTCGGGAGAAGACCTTAGATAAACCACCTTACCGCGGTCATGCAAATGCCGTCGATTGGCCTCTCGCAACACAGATCCACCACCCGTGGACAAAACGCCGTGGTGGTATTTGCTCAAATCATCGATGACGCTTTGTTCAATGTCGCGAAAGCGCTCCTCTCCTTCCCGTTCGAAAAATTCTCGAATGGTGCAACCCAGGCGCTGCTCAATCACGTTGTCTGAGTCTAAAAAAGGCAAGCCAAGACGACGCCCCATCTGTCTGCCGATGGTCGTTTTGCCAGATCCCGGGAGGCCAACAAAAATAATGAGCAAAAGTAGAAAATTAAGGAAGGATTGAGTCCTTAAGTGTATTCGAGGCGGCTGGCGCCCACGCCTCGGCCAGCACCCGGGGGGTTACAAAAATCAACATTTCGGTTTTACGCTGTGTGAGTTGCTTCGTTTTAAACAAGTTGCCCAGCACCGGCAAACCGCCCAAACCTGGCACTTGCGACACATCGTCCTTGTCTGCCGCCTCTAAAATGCCCCCAATCACAACCGTGCCCCCGTTGTCGACCAAGACCTGCGTTTTCACATGCTTGGTGTTGATGGCGAAGCCAGCGGCGGTAATTTGTCCCACACTGTCCTTGGAAATATCCAGTTCAAGGACCACAGCGCCCTCGGGGGTAATTTGCGGCGTCACCTCCAATTTCAAATTCGCTTTTCGAAATGCCACTGAAGCCGCGCCATTGCCATTGTTCACCTGATAAGGCAACTCTGTGCCCTGCTCGATCAGGGCCTTGGTTTGATCTGCCGTGACCACTCGGGGACTGGCCACCACCTTGCCCCTGCCATCGGCTTCAAGCGCTGAAATTTCCAGATTCAAAAATTGATTGGCCGCCGCATTGAAAAGCGAGACAGCAAAAGTGGCCGGCGGATAGAGGGTTTGTCCCGCAGCGCCAGCAGGAAAGTTCACGCCATAAGCGGGTTGGATGCCACCAGAACTGGCCATCCCCTGCCCACCAAGCGCCAGATTGACGGGCTGACCTTGTGCAGAAAAAGGCGGGGCAAAGGGCGCCACAAATGCACCCCCCAAGCGCACCCCCAAAGATTTTCCAAACTGTTCTTCGGCCTCCACAATGCGCGCTTCAATCATGACTTGGCGAACCGGTATATCCAGCCACTTGATGAGCGCTTGGAGTTGCTGAAGATGGGCGGGTGTGTCCAACAAAAACAGCTGGTTGGTGCGGGGCTCGGCCATCAGGGTACCGCGTGGACTTAACCAGCGCTGCGCTGAGGTGGCACCGCCTGCCATACCACCCGCTTGCAACCTTTGCGCCACATCTATGGCTTTGGCATATTTCAAAGGAATGGCCAGGGCCTGCAAGTTTTCTGTCACTTCTTTGCGAGTGGAAATCCAAATGACGCTCTCGCGTTCAGTTGCCACCAAGCCCTTGGCTTGCACCACGACGCCAAGCGCCTCGCGCCATGTCATGTCCTTCAAATGCAAAGTGACTTGCCCCGTCACCCCTTCTGCCACGACAAGGTTATGGTGGCCAATTTCGGCCAAAGATTGGAGCAGGGCTTTGACTTCAATGTTTTGAAAAATCCATTTTAATTTTTCATTGCTTTCTTCGGCTGCAGCATGAGACAGGAACATCTGCATGAACAAGAACACACGCAGGCCTTTTACAAGCAGGGTGTTGACAAGCCTTTGGAGGGGAATTTTCATGGCCGCATCACCTCCAAAGCCAACAAAGTCAAGGCACCTCCCACCTCAGCCTTTAACCAGACTCCCTCGCCATCGATGGCTTGAATCTGGCGCTTTTCTCGCCCAAGAAACTGCGCAGGCTGTACCCACTGAATTTTTTGACCCGACCGAATCAGCGCCCATGAAGTGCCCTTGTTGATCAAATCAGAGACCTGCGCAGATCCCGCCACACTCATTTGAGACAGGGGGTCATTTGGCAACAGATGCTCGCTGACTGTTGAGGCTTGCGCAGAAGGTGGCTTTGTCAATTTCCAAAGCATTTCCACTCCCGTGTCGGTGTAGGCGTCCTCTGCATCCCACGCCAACGCCCATCGGGCCTCCCATGAAAATTGTTGGTCGGGCAACAGGCGCCATGCCAAATGCGTCCAGCGCCCATTGGGGAATTGCTGGTTCAGACTGCGCCAAAATGCATAGGTGCTGGCTTCAGAGCCTTTCAAATTGAATTGCACCTCTGAAACCTCATAACCCTGAACAGCGGCTTGGATCTTGGATTGAAGATGCAAGACCTCCAATCCCTGTTGATGCGCCATTGAGTACAGCTGCGCCAACAGGGTTAAACGGCTTGTGGAGTTGGGCCACAATGCGGTGATCTCATCGATGTGCGATTGGGTCTCTGCCACCTTGGTCTGCCATGCGTTTTGCTGCACCAACAAGCCCAGGCCCTGCTCATTTTTTAGAATCAATCGCTCACGCAAACTGTCAATGTCTCGCTGGTTTTCCTGCCACATGACAAACGGTGTCGATGTCCAGCCCCAGTGTGAGTTGGCGATCCATGCGCACCAAGCCATGCTGGCCGAAAAAAAACACAACACCAGCGCTCTGAGCAAGCGCGCGCTGGGCGTGTCCAATAAAGTGTTGTTTTGCCAGCGCAAGACAAGTTGAGGAAAAAATTTTGCCAGTGTGCGCACGCTCTTTTTAAACATCCTGTCCACAAAAATATTCAATGACCTCATCACTTTCCAATCAATTGATACGTGAACTCAAAGCTGCTGAAGTTGAAGGAAGCGCTGCAACCACACCAAAGACAAAGCTCATGGCATTGCGGCCCCTTGTTTTCGCATCTTCGCTTTGAAGGTGAGACAGCGCTGGCGGGGTATGCCATTGTTCAAAGCCATCCAATTGCTTCAAAAAAACTTGGGCTGCCTGGGGCGAGGTGGCAACACCCTCCCAAGACAAATGACCCTGTTGCCAACTCAGCACCTTCAACTTCATTGACCGATCTTGTTGCGCCTGAAGCTTGTCAAAAAGCAAGGTCTGAACAGTGGTCAAATGATCTCGCTCACTGTCCAAATGATTTAAAAATTTCAAGCGCTGTTGCAGCATTTCTGCCTCTTGGCGAGAAGCTTCTTGGCCAGTAGGTTTTGTCTCAGCTTGCTCTATCGTTTGCAGCAAACTCTGTTTCTCAAGAAGGCCTAGCTCCAAGGAATGAAGCGCGCGACTTGAGGTCCAAGCGATGTTCGTGCCTGCAAGCAACAGGCCCAGCACCAGGGGCGCCAGCATCTCTAAGCGCAGAACTGCTGTTGGGCCTTGATGGGACAAACGCAGCAAGTTCATGATTCGCACAGGAGGGAATTGAGCGCCAACTGCGGCACCTGATAGGTGTGCACCAAGCATGAACTGTGCGCTTGACTTGTAACGCTTTCGAGGCGCAATCCGAGTGAAGGCAATAGAAGACGATAAGGTGACACTTTATTTTGTTGGCACACCATGACCTGCGCTAACAAACTTCCGTCGGGCATTGACGCTGCTTTGAAATCCATGTGGATGTCCGTCACAGCACACTGCAACAATGCGGCCGCCTCCAAGCTGCATTCGGCCTCGATGTCCCGCGGCCCCCAATCAGCTTGGCAGATCAATTGAAAACTTTGAACCGCGCTGTTTGGCAAGATCAGCGCTGCTGGCTGATCCTGGCTGCCTCGACGCTCCCCATGGCCCAAGGGCCAGGCTTGCAAGCATTCGCGCTGGGTCGATGCAATCAACTCTGTCAAAGATGACCCTTGCCGAAGCAAGAAGTTGTGCTGGCGCAACGCCATCACACGCCAAGACGGTGAGGGTGAACTGTCTGGTGGCAGCATGCGCAGCAGCCATCGGAGGGGGGGCTTAGAGAAGGGGCTGAAAATGGAGGACAAGGGGCTTCTTTTCACAGGGTCAAGAGAAGCCCCCATTGAACCCGCCCTGCAAAACTGAAAAGACTACAATCCCTGCCAATCCAGTTGCTTTCAGCAACATGCAAAATTCGCCAAATTCCTGGCCGTTTTTATAATGCGGGCAGCGGTTTCTTCCGCTACAAACATGTCCAAAAAAACAAAACCCACATCACCTCGAACCACCGACCTGATGGAATCTCCCCGCCTCCATTGGGCTTTGCGTGTTTGCCTGTGGGCTGCAGGTTTGCTTCTTGCAGGATTGCTCTCTATCTTGATGGTGGTGGGCGTGGCCATGGTGATGGCCTACCCTCAGTTGCCTGACACCTCTGACCTGGCTGATTACCGACCCAAGTTGCCGCTGCGCATTTACACTGCCGACGGCGTACTGATGGGAGAATTTGGTGAAGAGCGGCGCAATCTCACGCCCATCAGGGAAATTCCGCAGGTCATGAAAGACGCCGTTCTGTCTATCGAGGACGCACGTTTCTATCAGCATGGAGGGCTCGATTATTTGGGCCTCATTCGTGCTGGCATTGCCAACTTGGGTAAACGCAAAAGCCAAGGTGCATCCACCATCACGATGCAAGTGGCGCGCAACGTTTATTTGTCAACAGAAAAAACTTACACCCGCAAAATTTATGAAATTTTGCTCACCTTCAAGCTGGAGCATTTGCTCACCAAAGATCAAATTCTTGAGATCTACATGAACCAAATTTTCTTAGGCAATCGCGCCTATGGATTTGCGTCCGCTGCCGAAACTTATTTTGGAAAGTCTTTGAAAGACATCAGCATTGCCGAAGCGGCCATGTTGGCCGGCTTGCCCAAAGCACCGTCTGCCTACAACCCCATCAGCAATCCAAAGCGCGCGCGTTCTAGGCAGCTTTACATCATTGAGCGCATGGAAGAAAACGGGTTCATCACTTCAAAGCAAGCGCTTGAAGCCAAGGCGGAGCCTCTCAAAATTCGCCAGAACACCGACAAGAACCGCATTCATGCTGAATACGTGGCAGAAACCGTTCGACAACTCATGTTTTCGCAGTACGGTCAAGAAACCTACACGCGCGGCCTGAATGTTTACACCACATTGCAATCTGCTGAGCAAAATGCGGCTTACCAAGCGTTGCGACAAGGCATCATGGACTATGAGCGTCGGCAGGTTTACCGAGGTCCCGAGAAATTCATCACGCTGCCAGACAGTGCAAAAGAAATGGAAGACGCCATTGATGAGGTGTTAGACGATCACCCTGACAACGGCGATGTGATGTCAGCTGTGGTGTTGGAAGCCAATCCCAAGAAAATTGTGGCCGTGCGGCAAAACGCTGAGCAAATTGAAATCACAGGAGATGGCCTGAAGCCTGCGCAATCTGGCCTTTCAGACAAAGCAGGTCCCAACATTCGAATCAAACGGGGTGCGGTGATCAGGGTCGTGCAAACACCCAAGGGCACTTGGGAAATCACCCAATTGCCCGAAGTTGAAGGCGCTTTTGTGGCCATCAGTCCGCAAGATGGCTCTGTCAAAGCGCTGGTGGGCGGTTTTGACTTTGCGAAAAATAAATTCAACCACGTCATTCAAGCATGGCGCCAACCTGGCTCTAGCTTCAAGCCTTTCATCTACTCAGCCGCATTGGAAAAAGGTTTCACACCATCCACCGTGGTCAACGATGCGCCATTGTTCTTTGATGCAGGCGTCACCGGCGGACAGCCTTGGGAACCTAAAAACTACGACGGCACCTTTGAAGGTCCCATGACCATTCGGAAAGGTTTGGCCAAATCTAAAAACATGATTTCCATTCGCATTTTGCAAGCCGTCGGCACACGCAATGCGCAAGAGTGGGTCACCAAGTTTGGCTTTGATGAAGAAAAGCATCCCGCCTACCTCACCATGGCCTTGGGCGCAGGCTCTGTCACGCCCATGCAAATGGCCACGGGCTATGCGGTGTTTGCCAATGGCGGTATTCGCATACAGCCGCACATGATTACCCGCGTGACAGATCAAAAAGGCAAGGTTTTGGTCGACAGCCCTCCCGCCCCTTTGGAAGAAAGCAAGCGTGCCATCTCTTCGCGCAATGCGTTCATCATGACCAGCCTGCTGCAAGAGGTGACTCGTTCGGGCACCGCCGCCAAAGCGCGCGTCGCCTTAAGACGCGACGACATTTACGGCAAGACAGGAACCACCAACGACGCCATGGACGCTTGGTTTGCGGGCTATCATCGAAATTTGGCTGCCGTGGTCTGGATTGGTTACGACACACCGCGCAAGCTGGGAGACCGTGAAACAGGGGGTGGCTTGAGTTTGCCGGTGTGGATCAGTTTCATGGAATCAGCGCTCAAAAACATGCCGATAGCCGATGCCATCGCCCCGGAAGGCGTGTTGTTTACCAATGGCGAATGGTATTTCGAAGAATTTGCCAAGGGCGGTGGCGTGACCAGCCTCGGCTTGGGCAATGAAAAAGGAGGCGTTATGCCAGAGGCTGACGAACGCAAGAAAATTATGGATTTATTCCGGAATTAGAAATTCAAACGCATGCCAGATTGGGCAGAGCCAAAGCGCGACAAGTTTTCAAAGAATTCGCCCTCGCCCTTGGTGTCTTGCCAGAGCCCTTCTTTGAACTTGTAGTGATGGCCACCAGACTTGGCGGCCAGCCATACCTCATGCAGGGGTTTTTGCAAATTCACAATGATTTGACTTCGATTGCTGAAGGTGATGGTGATCATGCCGCCCACGCGCTGGTTGTCAATGTCGGCATCGGTTTCATCGTTGATTCGATCGCAACTGGTCTCAATGCGAGACAAAAGGCGTTCAGCCGTATCCAGGAATTCAAGGTCGGTCATTACAATCCGTGACATGTTCAAAGTTTTGAGAATTTTAGTCATTGCCCAAGCCCTTGGCGTTTGTGCGGTGGCTTTGACTGCCTGCGGGCAAAAAGGTCCCTTGGTTCATCCCCAAGATCCCTTGGCGGCAGAACGCGCCACTTTACTCCAAACTTTGACACCTCGTTTTCAAAGCGAAGCGCCCCAACCCCAGACACCTCCCGCCACAAAACCATGAACGCCAACACCCTTCCTGGACAGCCTCACATTGCTTACCAAGCCAATACCTTGTGCATGGAGAACGTGAAGCTGGCCGATGTCGCCGCCCAATTTGGCACGCCGGTCTTTGCTTATTCCAAAGCATCCATGCTGTCGGCACTGGCGGCCTACCAACGTGGCTTTGCAGGCCGCAAGGTGCAAATTTGCTACGCCATGAAAGCCAACTCCAATTTGGCCGTGCTGCAAGTCTTTGCCAAAGCCGGTTGTGGTTTTGACATTGTGTCGGGCGGTGAGTTGGCCCGCGTTTTGGCAGCTGGTGGTGCACCCGAGAAGATCATTTTTTCGGGTGTCGGCAAAACACGCGCAGAAATGAAGCAAGCTCTCGAGCTCGGCATTGCTTGCTTCAATGTCGAAAGCGAAGCAGAGCTGGAAGTGCTCAACGATGTTGCTTTGTCGCTGGGTCAAAAAGCGCCCGTGAGTTTGCGCGTCAACCCCAACGTTGACCCCAAGACACACCCCTACATTTCGACGGGCCTCAAAGGCAACAAATTTGGCGTTGCGCACGAAAACGCTGTTAAAACTTACAAGCGCGCTGCTGCCTTGCCAGGCTTGTCCGTGGTGGGCATCGATTGCCACATTGGCTCGCAAATTACAGAAGCTATGCCGTATTTAGACGCCATGGACCGCATTCTTGATTTGGTGGTCGACATCGAAGCGGCAGGGATTCCCATTCACCACATTGACTTTGGGGGTGGTTTGGGCATCGACTACAACGGCGATACACCACCCGCCGCCGATGCCTTGTGGCAACAACTGCTGGCAAAGTTAGATGCGCGTGGTTTTGGCCAGCGACAACTCATGATTGAACCGGGGCGCTCCTTGGTGGGCAACGCCGGTGTGTGCCTGTCAGATGTGGTGTTCATGAAGCCTGGCGAACAAAAGAATTTTTGCATCATTGATGCCGCCATGAACGACTTGCCTCGCCCCGCCATGTACCAAGCATTTCACCAAATTGTGCCCGTCAGACCGCGCGCTGGCGCCATGACATTGGTCGATGTGGTCGGCCCTGTGTGTGAAAGTGGTGATTGGATTGGCCGCGATCGCGAACTCAATGTGCAAGCAGGCGACACCTTGGCCGTGCTATCGGCCGGCGCATATTGCATGAGCATGTCAAGCAACTACAACACCCGAGGACGTGCCGCCGAAGTGCTGATTGATGGTGATCAAGTTCATTTGATTCGCAAGCGCGAAACAGCAGCAGATACTTTTCAAGGCGAGCACTTGGTGCCTTGATGGAAACGGCCTTTGGCCGCCATCAAAGGCGGGCCTGACGCCTACTGTGTGCAGCGTGCCAGACTCGCCAGCCCAATAAGACGCCTAAGATTGCGGCGTACACAAAAACTTCTGCGAAGTCCTGTTTGCCAGACCTCATCCAGAAGAAATGCAAAATGGCCAACAAGGCAATGGCGTAGACCAGGCGGTGCAACATTCGCCAGCGCACAGCCCCTAGCATTTTGATGGCTGCATTGAACGAAGTGGCAGCCAACAAACTGAGCATGACAGCCCCTGCAAAACCCACGGCAATGAAGGGCCTCTTCACAATGTCCGCAAAGATCTCATCCCACGCCAGGCCCATGTCAAACACGCTGTAACAAAGCGCATGCATCAGCGCATAAAAAAATGTGAGCACGCCTAAATTGCGCCTGAATTTCAACAGCTCTGGCATGTTGAAAATCACGCGCAAAGGCGTGACCAACAAAGTGATGCACAAAAATCTCAGCGTCCAATCACCTGTCGAACGGATTAAATATTCTGCAGGATTGGGGCCTAAGCTGTCTAAGAAAATGCCGCTGCAAAGCCAAGCAAATGGCATCAAGCAAATCAAAACCAAGCCTAGCTTGGCCATTGACTTGCGCAATACCTGACGCAGCATCAAAAGTTCTTTGCGAGGTCCATGCCCGTGTAAAGGGAAGCTACTTGGGCTTCATAGCCGTTGAACATCAGAGTCTTGCGCTTTTTATCGAGCAAGCCCCCTTCGCCAATGCGTCGCTCACTGGCTTGACTCCAACGCGGGTGATCCACCGTGGGGTTCACGTTAGAGTAAAAACCATATTCTTGAGGCGCAGATTTGGCCCAAGATATCACAGGTTGTTTTTCAACGAAACGAATTTTCACAATGCTTTTGCCGCTTTTAAAGCCGTACTTCCATGGCACCACCAAGCGAACAGGCGCACCATTTTGCTTGGGCAGAACTTCACCGTACATGCCAAATGTGAGCAAACTTAAAGGGTGCATGGCTTCGTCCATGCGCAAGCCTTCAAGGTAGGGCCAATCGATGTAACCACCGCGCAGGCCCGGCATGGTTTGAGGGTCGGCTTGTGTCACAAACTCAAGGTACTTGGCATTGGGCAAGGGCTCAACGCGCTTGATCAAATCGGACAATGAATAACCCATCCAAGGGATGACCATGGACCAACCTTCTACGCAGCGCATGCGGTAAATGCGCTCTTGCATGGCGCCCCATTTCATGACATCTTCCAAATTGAAACGGGTGGGTTTTTTCACCAAGCCTTCCACTTCAATGGTCCATGGCGCGGTTTTCAAGGTATGGGCGTTGCGGGCAGGATCTGATTTATCGACACCAAATTCGTAAAAATTGTTGTATGTGGTGGCATCTTTGTAAGAGGTCGCCTTTTCAACGGTCATGGCACCTTGAACGCTGGATTGAGTCGCAGGGAGTGCAGCCAATTTGGCCGCAGCGGCACCGCCTTGCGCAAACGCCTCACGCTGCGCCCACGAGCCCATGCCCAGGGCTGCTGCGCCTGCAGACCATTGGCGAAGCAACTGGCGTCGGTTGGCATAAACCTCAGGCTGCGTAATTTCACTGCTCAGGGGGTGTATAAATCCGTCTTGTTGGGTGCGAATCAGCATGGCTAACTTTCAAAGAAGATTAACTATTGGAAAACTTCAGACTTAACCCCGTCTGGGCAAGGGTTTAAGAAGAAAAAATGGGCCCTGAAGGCCCATTTTGCACTCACGAGCGTTAACTCTCTGTGTTGCTGTTAACGCAAACCTGCAATGTAGTCAGCAACAGCCTTGATTTCACGGTCGTTCAATTTGGCAGCGACTTGTGTCATTTGCAAATTGTTTTTGCGAATGCCGTCACGGAAATAGGTGAGTTGGCTGGTGGTGTACTCGGCATGCTGTCCTGACAAACGGGGGTATTGCGAAGGCATACCTGAACCATTCGGGCTGTGGCAACCAGAGCAAGCGGCAATTTGACGATCAGCAATACCACCTCGGTAAATCTTTTCACCCAAAGCAACAGACTCTTTTTCTTTGGCAAATCCGGGCTTGGCCGTTTTGCTGGCCACGAAGTACGCCACATTGCGCATGTCGGCGTCGCTCAATTGGGAAGCAAAACCCATCATGACAGCGTTGGCGCGTTTGCCAGATTTGTACTCTTGCAACTGCTTGATGATGTATTCAGGGTGCTGCTGCGCCAACTTGGGGTTGACGGGGGTGCTTGAGTTGCCATCTGCCATGTGGCAAGCAGCGCAAACGCCGCCCACAATGGCCTCGCCCTTGGCCAAATCTGGCTTCTCAGCTTTGGGGGCAGCATCAGCGGCAAAAACAGAACCAGCCATCAAAGCTGAAGTGAGTGCAGCGAAGAAAAATTGAGTCATTGACTTCATGGTCGACATCCGAAATAGTAGGCGCAAAACCATGAGATTCTACAATGCCTGCTAG
>Ga0214919_10000105_pt1 | contig 132303 bp, 168 predicted proteins | sample LL1503_MetaG_FD_177994 | JGI IMG/M metagenome (GOLD analysis project Ga0214919, IMG submission 177994) | Freshwater microbial communities from Lake Lanier, Atlanta, Georgia, United States - LL-1503 | ecosystem: Environmental > Aquatic > Freshwater > Lake | place: USA: Georgia | collected...
ATTATCTTTTGAAATTTGATCCTAGAGAAGGATATTTTCTAGAAAGGAAAGATGCTTTTATTCTCCCAAAGAAAATTTATGGAGATCAATCTATTATCAAAAGATGGTTGACGTCTTGGAAAACAAACTCTTCAAAGAATTTAGGTATTCTTCTAGCAGGAGTAAAAGGTTCTGGAAAAACTATCACTGCACAGAAATTCTGTATGGATTCTGAATTGCCAGTAATTATCATCAATGAAGTATTTCAAGGAAGTGATTTCATAGATTTTATCACTTCGCCTAAGTTAGGAGAGTGTATTATCTTTTTAGATGAGTTTGAAAAAATGTATTCTAAACAAGAACATCAACAAGAGTTGCTTTCTATCATGGATGGTAATTACTCTACCAAGTTGATTTTCCTTTTAACTGTTAATGAAGATAGACTTAATGACTATTTGGTTAATAGATTGAATAGAATCAAATACTGTAAAACATATTATGATTTAGACGTTGACACTATCAATTCAGTTATTGATGATATGTTAGTTAATAAAGATCACGCTCAGTCAATTCATACCTTTTTTGAAAAAGTCAATTTAAGAACATTTGATTTACTTGTTAATTTAATCAAGGAAATGAATTTGTTCAATGAAGATGCTTTGGAATGTGGTAGTCACTTGAATTTAAAGCCTCATAACAAAACTTATGAAGTTTATGAGATTTTTGGCGGAAAAGAATATCCTTGTTACTCGACTACCTTCTTCCCAGGATTGGAATGGTTAGACGTTGAAAGAAAATCTTTGGAGTATTTGCCTGAAAATAAGAAAAGGTACACTAATGAAACAGTTGCTGTGGAAATTGAAGACGATCCTTTAGCATATGAAATGGGAGATGAAGTTGAAGAAAGTGCTCCAGGAAGAACTTGGTCAGTAAGATTAGCTATTGCAGATTGTAAAGTTGTAAAGAATGGTAATATAATCTTAATTAAAGAACCTTCTTCAGGAATACAATTTAGATTGAGAGAACAAAAATTTAATTTTTCATTAGTATTTTAGATGAAAGAAAAAAAGAAAAATATTGATTTATATGACAGGAAAGCTGCTTTTACAGAATTAAAGCAGTTCTGTCATTTAGCCAAAGAACATGACTTTGTTGAAGTCACTGAATGGCATAATGGGGAAGGATTTGATATCAATGTAAGCAGTACTGTCGACAGTGTTATGTCTGTTACCTATGGACAATTTAACGCAATTAAAACATTAATTAAAAAACTAGAAAAAAGATATGAGCAACTATAAATTAATTAAAGAATATCCAGGTTCTCCAGAAGTAGGAACCATTGCAAAGGAATCAAGCCCGAAAGGTGGTAGCATTGCATATCAACTTCCAAATGGAGTTCAATATGTAGAGAGCTGTGCAAATAATAATTTGTTTAAACAAAATATTGAAGCTCATCCTGAATTTTGGGAAAAACAACTCTTTGAAATTTTGCAATATGTACAAAAAGACAAACTTGCATTTACTTCTAAAAGAAGAGGTGGTAAAGATCATGAAAAATATTGGAATATATTTTCAGTGAAACGTAACTCAGATGAAGAAGTATTTTGTATAGGTAATTCAATTACAGGCGCTACTTATAATGATCCTAGAAAAATTGAAGGTATTATTTTAGATGGCGGAGGTGATATTTTATTTAATCAAGGTAAAGGTTACACTGAACTTGTTGATGCAAAAAAATGTAAACTACCTTTGTTTTTAACTGATGACGGTGTTGAAGTTTTTATTGGTGATATTATTTTTACGGTTCAAAGCAGTTTAAATGATATTGATCAAATTATGGTATCATATTTTCGACCTGAAAATTATCCAACAATGAAAACATTTTCAACTAAAAAAGCAGCTGAAGATTACATCGTTAAAAACAAATATGCACTTTCAATTGAAGACTTTTGGGAGGTATTTAATATGCCGACAAGTAACTTTAATAAAAGTGCTCATATGAAAAAATTAGTAAGAGAAAGATTAGGACTATGAAGATAACATTAATATCTGATACTCATACAAGACATCATGAAATAACAAATGACCTTCCAGGAGGAGATTTGCTTATTCATTCAGGTGACATTATGAACTCAGGATACAATATAGAAGATATCAAATCATTTTGTAAATGGTTTGACTCGCTAGATCAATACACTCACAAAGTATTCATTGCTGGGAATCATGATAAAATGTTTCAAGATGACCCAGAGAGAGCTATGGAAATAGTAAATTCATATAAAAACATTACTTATCTTCAAGACTCTTGGGTTGAGGTAGGAGATGATAATGAAAAATGTAAAATTTACGGGTCTCCATGGCAACCTTGGTTTTATGATTGGGCATTCAATCTTCAAAGAAACTCTATTGGATTAGCTTCTAAATGGGAAGCAATTCCAGAGGATACTGATATCGTTGTTACGCACGGACCGGCATACGGTATGTTAGATACAGTTATAAACCGCCAATATGACTATTTAGGTTGTGAGTTATTAAGAGAGCGATTAGATTTAATTCAACCTAAAATTCATACCTGTGGTCATATTCATTCAGGCAGAGGTTATCAAGAAAATGCTGGAACTCATTATTTCAATGCTTCAGTGTTAGATGAAAGATATGATTATGAATATAGACCTATTCATTTCGAATTTGATTTTAATTCAAATACTATTTCAGAAGAAATAAATCTATAATGAAGATAAAACAAAGAAAGATTTACAATGAATATAAAGATGCATCTAAAAAAGAAATCTGGGAGGGAGTTAGGGATAATTTTACTTTTGGATTTCTAGGTGCTACTTTAGTTGTATTCATTGCTACTCGCACAGATCTCGCAGTGCTAGCAGGATACATTTTATATTACATGTTCATGGGTAGAATTGTTAATAGACCTAAATATGTAACAGACCTCGGAAGAAAGATAGTATTTCCTATTCCGTCTGCTCTCGGAGCATTTGTAGGATATAAATTATCTTATATCTTGCTTCAATTAATTTAATGTGATTTATTTAAAATACGATATTTATTTAAAAATAATAATCTAATCATATCGTATGAAATCAACTCAACTTAATATTTTACGAAACTTAATTCGTGAAGAGGTTAAGAAGTCTTTAGCAACCAAAGCTCCTATCAATGAAGCGTTTGCTTCTCCTATCTTAAGAAGACTTTTAGCTCAAAAAACTTATAGAACAACTATCGCGCCAGCATTCCAAAAAATGGCTCAAATTGCTTTAGATAAAGTAACTGACGATTGTATTACTAAAATGGACCCGACATCTGCTTACAAAGAGCTTAAAAAAGCAGGAGGTAAAGTAGTTGTATTTTACGTTTCAGAAAAAGGTACTACTAACAGCTATGCAAAAGATGCATATTATCAAAAAGTTGCTCCAGGAACTGTGTTAGGGCTTGCATCCGGAGATAATAAATTCTTTGATGTAAATTACATTAGATATGGAGCTGACAATGGTAAACAAACTATGAGTGCTGGTAAAACAGGAGACTCTGTTGGTGTTCAAAAATCAGGTTCAGGATATGGCTCAACAGGATTATATAATGTTAAACGCGTAGCTGAAATAGCTGACGTAGCTTATGTAATTGATTTAGAAAAATTAAAAGATAAAGGTTTAGGGACTTCAGCATTAGCTTCAAAAAGATTTAATCAAAAATTCGGAGCTATTGCATTTAAATCAGATGCTCAATTCAAAAAAGAAAATTTAGCTAGATATAAAGAAGCTTTGCAAGGTAGAGCTGCTAAAGGAGATATTGATACTATGGTGTTAGAAGCTATTAATCAAGTAACTAAACAAATATCTGCAGCTGTAGCTGGTAAATCATTATCTCAATATGGAGATGTTCTTATTGGTAAAAGTCCAAAAGGTAGAGATGTAACTGCATCAGACGCTTCTAATGCTTTAAATAGATTGCTTCAAGACTTTGCTAGATACTCTTCTGCTAAAATAGAGTTAGAAAAATCTCAAGCTGGTGATGCTAATTATCGTTCTAGCTATTCAGAAACTAGAGTAAAAGAGTTTGCTTTGGATATTAAAAATCACTGTATCAAAATCAATAAATTAGATTACGGCTGGTAATCATAACTAATGAAAAGAACCATAAACGAACATCTTAAAGATATTATCAGACAGGAAATTAAAAGTGCCCTGTCTGAAAATAGAATGTCAATAGGCAAAGGAGTGTATTCAATTCGTGTATTTTCTGATAGAAAGGGAATTGCATTGTCATTCTTACCTGACTCTAAAACTTTAGATATTCCAGTAAATACTCAAGTAAATGATATTAATGAAGTACTTAATATAAAGTTAGGTCCTTTAGGAAAAGCTTTTTATTTTGAATCAGGTCATGAAGCAGCTGGAAGAATATATAGATTAAACAATGACGAGTTCACTGATATAATAACTAAAATGCTATCTTGATAAAGTGGAAGAGCAATCTAATGTGGGAATGTACCTTCAAATAGGTATTTTCATTTTTGGAGTCATATTAATTGTGCTGGAATCACTTCCTAACAATAATAAAAAAAATAAACTATGAAAGTATCTGAATTAAGACAATTAATAAGAGAGCAAGTTAAGCAAATTCTTGCACAGCCTTTAAATGAAAATTTTGCAGTGACTATAAAAGATATTCACTTTGAAACCGATCCAGTTAAAGCTGAAACTCTTAAAAAAGCTTATGGTAAATCGACCGGAGAGTTATTTCCTTCTAAACAAATTGCCTCTGCAAATTATGCTTTAGCAAAATACAGAAAGCAAATTGGATATGACAATGGTAAGTCAGGTACTGCGGGATCAACGGATGTATTCGTACCTCACTCGTCAATGGCAGCTTTTTCTACAGTAGGTAATGGCCCACATTCTAAACCTATGAAATGGAATCGAAAAGAATATGACAAATGGATTAAAGGAATGGCTGGTGACGGAGGAGCAAATAATGCTTACGATATGGCACAAAATGCTAAACATGAACCAGGCTTAATTGATTGGGTAAAAAGAAATGTAGCAAATGGAGAGAACCCATTGGAAAGAATTCAATGGGATATTGAAGCTTATACATAATATAAGAAAGCTAGGCATCAGTCTAGCTTTTCTACTGATTTATCCGTACTTGATATTTATTATTAAATAAAGTTTACATGGGCAAATTTGGAGAATACAAAGGACTACAAATATTAGAAAGTCAGATTAGGTATGCTATGGATAATACCTCTTCTAATTCAGAGGCAGCTAAATGGCTTCACATTTCATTTTCTACATGGAAGAAATATGCATCTATGTATATTGACGAACCTACAGGAAAGACTTTGTTTGTATTACACAAAGAGACTGGGTTTGCAAAAAGATTAGTACTTCCACAAACAAGATATAGAAGAAAGGCATCGGCTCCTTGGGCATTTCAGCCTACACCAATTCAAGAAGTGTTTGATAATAAACATCCTAAATACTCTCTGAATAGATTTAAAGAGCGTTTAATCAAAGAAGGTCATATAGAAGAAAGATGTTCGTGCTGTGGGTTTCAAGAACGAAGGGAACACGACTATGATATGCCTTTGAAAATGCATTGGATAGACGGAAACAAAGCAAACTATGCTTTGTCTAATATTCAGCTGCTTTGCTTTAACTGTTACTTTCTTAATGTAGGAAATCCTTTCGGTGGAAAGGAAAGACAATTTTACATAGATGAACACACAGGAGAACCTGTTCCTGTGCGTGGAGATAGAAAGTCTTTAAAAGAACAAATTATAAAGACTGGACCTCGATATTATCGAGACAAGCTTGTTCCTCCTTCTTCTGAGTAAGCAGAAACTCTTCATATTGTAAATATTCATCCCAAAATTGATTTGGATTTTCTTCTTCAAAGAATCCTATAGATTCTAAATAACGTTTAGTATAACTCATAATTTCTTTATTTGTCTAAATATAAGTATTTCTTATGAATTGATAATTATTATAAAGAAATTATGTCATTATTAGACTCCTTAAAGAATTTAAGACCTGCAGAAAGATTCAAAGCCTTTTTGATAGTAGTCGTGCTATCATCAATCACTCCGCTAGCTACTATGTATTTAAAAACTGATGATTGTAAAGGAATTTCAACTCAGTATGAAAGTTTAGTTGATAATCATACTAAACTAATGGAAACTAATAATAAAATAATTCAAGACAATACTTCAAAAACAGAAGCTATTAGAAAATTAGATTCTATTTTAGTTACATTATCTCAGCAAGAAGCTGTAGTAGCAACTAAAGTAGAGCAAATACCAGTTAAACGACAAAGTCAAGTTGTAGTAAATGAAACTGGCTGTGGCGATAATGGAGAAGTTGTATTAGCTAAAAGTGTAATTGAAGAACCGGAACCTAGAATATTAATTGTTAAATCAACAACAAAGACAGACTTAAATAAAACTCAAAAAGATTTAGTTAAATCTGCATTGAAAATAACAAAAGAATACAAAAATGATTAAACTTAAAGATATATTAACAGAATTAAAGTCTATTGAAAATATAGATAAGGTTGATACTACTAAACCATATTCCATAATATGGAACAATGGAGATTTAGTTGCTATGTCTCCGGGTGCTATGCCTCCTATGTCTTTAGGTAAGATGTTTCCGATGATGGTTGAGCCTTCTAAGAAAATAGTTAAGCTGCAAGACTATGACGATTGGTCTAGCTTCAAAGACATTTTGAAAATGCAACAAGCTGTTAAAGATATGCTTAAAGCTAAATTAATTGATATGACCTGGAAGGTTGATATTCCAATGTCTGATGTAAAAAAGAATATTGGTTCATTGAAAATTGCAGAGTTTTTAAAATACAATGCTACATTTTCAAACACGATAACAAAAGCATTTCACGGAACCACTGATAAAGAATTAGCGTCTATTCAAAGGATAGGTATTACACCTCCGTCTAAAACAGATCAAGAAATTCTAAAATGGGATCAATTCTATGGAGAAGATTCAAAAGATAAAACATATTGGTCAATTGATTTTGATCGTGCTAAGTATTATGCGGAGCATGCTGTTGGATTATATGATAGAATGGGAATAAAAGCAAAGCCTATTGTAATTGAAATAAACAATTGGCCAATGTCAATGACAACTGCAGACGATGACTTTCAGTCTAATATGAGTATGATTCAAATGTTAGCTGTAATGCAACATGGTAAGTTAGATAATACATCAGCTATTCAGTCAATCAGAATGACTTCGCAATTTGCTATTAAAGGAAGAGTACCAGCTTCTAAAATTATAAAAATACATAAAGTATGATAAAACTTAAAGATTTACTTTCTGAAGCTTGCTGGAAAGGATATAGACAATTCGGAATGAAAAAGAAAGGTAAGAGACAAGTACCTAATTGCGTTCCAGTAGAGGAAGAGATAGTGAATGAAATAGGTGATGGCTCGTCAGGGACTTATAAATGGGAATTTAAGCAGTATGGAGAGTCTTATCAAGATTCTGAATTTAGTTTTGTCACTGATTTAGATACTAAATATAATTTAGTGTTAAATAGCAAACAATGGGTAGATGCTGAATTAGATAATATTCCAGCAGTTGAAGTTGAATTTTTAGTACAAAACATAACTAGTATAGGTCGAGGATATTCTTCTAAAATAACAACTAACAAAGGAGAGCATTTAAAAGTAATGTCTACTATAGTTGATATATTAAAAGAATACATTAAAAAGAATCCAGCAGTAAAAGCTATTATGTATTCTCCTGCTAAGAAAGACAATGAAGAAGTATTTGGAACACAAAGAGATATGCTTTACAAAGCATTTATTAAGAAAGCTGTTCCTTCTGCTACATTTGTCAGAGAAGATGATTATACTATTGCTATAATAAAATAATATGATTAAGTTAAAAGATTTATTAAACGAGTTAGACTTTGGTAAGTATCCATTTACAGACGTTACCTCATTGAAAAATTCTTGGACTCAAGAACATTTCAAACAATTACTTGATCAATGGAAATTTGTTGAAGAACCTAATACCAAAGACGAAGCAAAATTTCTTAAAGCTTTAACTAGATATTTCAAAGACGCTAAAAATCCTATATCTGTTTCAGACTTAAATCAATTGTTATCAATTAAATCTAAATTTCCAGGACTTTTAGATCCAGCATCAAGTACAATATATTCTAAACTTTACAGAGGTACTTCAATTCCAATAAAAGATGTTTTGCGATACTCTTGGTCGAGTCCATCATGGGGTGTATATGAATGTAGTACTCCTATTACAATAAATTCTAAAACTACTAGAGGTTTTACTTCATTTTCAATATCTCAAAACACAGCTACTGAATTTGCTGTTGACGCTTGGCCAAATGGATTCGATGATAGTGAATATCAAGATGAAGCAGGGGCTTTAGAAGCTATTAATATGCATTTAGTTCCGGCAGTAGTATCTATAGATATTTCAGACCCTAATGCATTATTCAATCCAGAATTTTCTGAATTATTTAACATTCACGGTAATGAAGGGGAAGTTTTATATATAGGCAATTCATATAAATCAATTAAAACAAAAATAGTAGCTTTAGATGATATTTTTTCATATGTCAAACAATGGTCAAAAGGTAAATATGATGAACAATGGTTAGCTTTAGCTGAATATTTAAAAGTAAAATTAAAATGATAAAATTAAAAGACCTTTTAAAAGAATTAGACTTTGGTAAATTTCCATTTACAGATCCTGACGCAGTGCAGTTGGGTATGATGGAGAAAATGTCTTTGGAAAGATTGATTGACAAATACAAATATGTCACAGAACCTAATACCAAAGATGAGCAGAAACTCTTGAAAGATTTAAGTAAGTATTTTGAAAATGAAGAGAATACAGTTCAAGTTTCAGGATTAAAAGCTCTTTTAGCTGTTAAATCTAAATTCCCAGGTATACTTGATCCGGAACAAGCTGATGATTTTAGCTATGTATATCGAGGTACTTCAATGCCAATCGCTGAAGTATTGAAATATGATTGGAATAAGCTTAAGGATCAATTTGGTCAATCTGAATTTGAATGTAAATCTAATAATGTAATGATAACTGCTAAAGGAGACAGAGGGTTTTCTTCATTTTCAGTATATGAAGACACTGCTGCAGACTTTGCTAATGAACAATATATAGACTTTCCAGCTCATTACATTAAAAATAATTTAGTTCCTGTAGTGACTTCTATATATATTTCCAATCCTAATGCATTATTCAATCCTGCATTTTCTAAAATATTCAACATACATGGTAATGAAGGAGAAGTTTTATTGATAGATACAAAATATAAGTCTCCTAAAACTAAATTGGTATTTTTAGATGATGTATTTGAAAATATTCAAGATCAAGGAAAATTGAGTAGCGAATGGAAAGCTTTAGCCAAACATCTTAAAATTGAATTGTAATGTTGAAGTACTTTTTAATCTGGTTAGGATACGAATTTATAAGACCAAAATTAATTTGGTTATGGTATTATTTAATTAAAAAAGGAGGAGGAGAATGATTAAACTTAAAAACATTTTAAACGAGGCAGAACCTGTAAAAGAAGAAAAGAATTTTGAAGAATTTGCAGAAACTCGAGAAGAAGGGGCTTCTACAATTGTAGACAATGCTAAAAAGAAAGGTGGGCTAGCTATGCTAACTTGGCATCACTTCAAAGTTAAACTTCCTTACTATGAAAAAGCTGCTGAAGGTTCTTTAGATATTGAGAAAGCTCAGTCAGAATATATAGAGTTGTTAGAACAACTTTATAAATTAACTAACAAAAAAATGGATATCGAGCAAATTGCTTTTCAAGAGTTAGTTGGTAAAATAGAAGTTTTAGGAGAACTCTTGATTAAGCATAAATAATGAGAGTTAATTTAGACATATCACAAAAACGAGAAACTAATTCAATACTACGACTTAGCGATGTACTCTTAAAGAAAAACTTTAACGCCTCTAACACAGTAATTATTTCAGTATCAGCTGATTATTCTAATATAGCAGGTCAGTTATTAAGACATTCATTGAGCTATGATGGAGAAATTTGTGATGGATTCAGCATAGACGTGCCTTATCCTGATGAAGTTTGGGACTCTATTTATATACGTGAGTTAGAGTCTTTGATGAATTTATACAAATACAAATTAACTAATAAAAAAATACTTTTAGTTGAAGCCGGAGTTATCAGAGGTTCTAATTACAAATTCATTATAGATTATTTTAGAACTAATTTGAAACTTACTGAAGAAATTTATACATTAGCAGTGTATGAGAATATGCATTCAAAATTTGAATCAGACTTTGTAGGAGAATATTATAATGACGAAACTCAAGATTTAACATTTTGGTGGGAACGATATAACAAACATTGGAATAATGATTAAACTTAAAGATTTATTAAAGGAATTAGAGTCCAAAGACAATTATTACATTGCTAATAATATCATGGAACCTAGATTAGCAGTGAGAAAATATTTCAATGCTAATAAAGACTCTTTGGAAGTACTCATGGACCAAGATAGATGGCATGAAGTATATCAAATAATCTTTAAACAATTTCCACAATTTGAACAGCATATACTATCCACTGCAATTAATAACGAAGCTCTAGATGCAGGATGGCTGACTAAACAAGTTCCTGTAAATGCAAAATTATCTTTAGATGTTAATAGTGAAGTAGGAGAAATTCAAACTACAATTTCTGCCTGGGTAGCTAAAAATAAAAATAAATTAATAAAGCTAGCAGACGATGATGACTATACAAAATTCTATCAAGCTGCTAGAGATCAATTTCCTGGAGTTCAAGATGATAAACTTTTATTTGCTTTGAAAGTAGCAGCTGTGGAACATGATATTCATTATGATGTATTGACAGATGGAGTAATCAAACTTAAAGATTTACTAAAGGAATCTAAATATTCAGAATTGTTATACCATGGAGGAGATGTAGATTTTAATAAACCAATGTACTTCTCTGATAGTTTATTAATAGCTCAATCATATGGAAAGGTTACTGGGCCGTATCAAATCACTCTTGATAAATTCATTACATTAGATTTTAGTACTGCTGAAGGATGGTGGTTACCTGAAATTGCTGCTAAAAATGAAGTTAAGAAATTTGGTATGAAACTAGAAGACTTTGATAAGTACAAGTCAAATCCAGAAATTAAATCTATAAAGACTGACCATTTTGTTAGAGCAGCTATTGATAAAGGTTTTGATGGAATAGTCTTTCAAAATATTATGGACGCTGGAAGTCATCCAGTAAAAGGAAACAAATATATACGAACAACTAATGTGGTTGCTATAAACCCTACAAAGTCAGCAAAATTAAAAAAAGACTGAGATAATGATAAAACTTAAAGATTTACTAAAAGAATCCTCAGCTCATGAACAAGCTTTGTCTTACACTGAAGAGCAAGCTCTTGAGTTAGCACATAAAAATTGGAGTACATTTACTGGTAAAGTATGTAATTCAGGATTTTGTGATATCTATGCATCTAAATTATCTAAATTACTTCCAGGATCTGTGCAATGGGACACTGAAGAACAAGGTCCTTCAGGCACTCTTGGTCACGTTTGGGTTGAGTTCAAAGGTAAATTCTATGACGCAGAGACGCCAGACGGAGTTACCGATTGGAAACGATTGCCGTGGATGCAGGAGTTTTTCAAGGCTAAAAAGCAATATCCAAAAGATATTAAAAAGCTATAAATAAAATACTTAAATATTTATATTAAATAATTTGGTAAACCAAAAGAAATGTCTTATCTTTATATAAAGAAATAAAAACTATGAAAAAATCGGAATTAAGAGAGCTTATCAGAGAGCAAGTTCGAACTTTAATCAAAGAGGCTAGCGTATCTCAAGAAGCCTATACAATTCACAACATAACAAAATGTGGGCAAGATGCCGCTCAAAATTTTATTGATGACAATAAATTAGACGGTAAAAAGTTAGCTGCTTACGTTAGACAACACTCAAACTCAAAAGAAAAGTATGATGTTCGAGACATTATTGCTGGTACAGGAGTAGGAGCTAACGTTGGATTTAAATCTAGATTTGTTAAACAATTCAAAGAATCTGTAATTAAAGAAGCTAAAGAATATTCTTTTACTTTTGACTATAATACAGATGATGATGATATTGAATACATCAACGACTTATTAAAAAAAGCTAGAGTAAATGCAACGGCAGAGGCGGGAACGTTTGATGATGAAATGGTTGTCAAAGCTTTAAATGCAATTGAATTGAATAAAGCTAAAAAAGCAATTAAAGCTGATGGATTTGAAATCAATGAAGCTGTGATTAATGAAAATGAGCATCTTGATTTATCAAAATGGAAAATAGGAGACAATGTTGAGTTTTCTAATGGTGAAATTTGGAAAGTAGCAAAGCCAGGATATAAAAAAGCAAATGACTCTATATTTTTAGCTCCATTCAATGCCATTGCAAAGAAAGGACATATTTCACTTGCAATTGAATTTACGGCAGATGAATTAACAAATACAGTGACAGAGTCTGTACTTAAAGAAGCTGATATGACTAGATTTTATGACGGGTTTATTGTTCTTGACGGCAAAACAAAAAAGACATACAAATTTAAGTATATTAAAGGCAGAAAAAATACTGACGTGGAAAATGAAGCTTTTGCTAAAATAATGAAAGCAACTGGTTCTCCAAGATCAAATTTCGGAGTGCATGGGTTTGTTAAAAAAGGACAATTCGATACAGACAAAACACCTGTATTTACAGAGTCTGTGCTTAAAGAAGACGCGGGAATGGTTATTGATGTAGCGATGGGCGTTGCAGTAGGCTTAATGGGTTTATGGGCATTAGTTCAAAGTGCACCTTTAGTAGGTAGAGTATTTGGGGATGCTGCAGAGTATTTAGCTAATAAATCTGAAAAGAAAGCTAAATTGGCATTGAAAAATCAAAGAAAAGAAACCATAGCTCCTATCATTGCCAAATTTAAAAATGACAAGCAGTTAGCCGATATGTATCAAAACTTAACTCCATATAGCGCAGCAGCTAAATTAGGTAGCAGTCAAGCCGGACTTAAAGCACAACAAGGAAGAGTGAACCAATTAACAAAAATTGGTAAATACATTAAATCTAAATTAACTCCTGAAGAATTAGTATATTTCAAAGATATATCTGCAATGTTAAGAGACGGAGATTTAAAATAAGCTATTATGAAAAACACAGAATTAAAAGCTCTTATAAGAGAAGAAGTTAGAAAAGCGCTAAACGAAGACATTGATATTCACAATGATGAATCTGCTATGAAAGCTCTAGAAGATATCGCAGTTAACATGACAAAGTGGAAAGGCTCTGAAGGAGCTCATTATACAGATTTACTAGAGAAAGTAATAGACTTTTTGAAATACGGTAACCATAGAACAAATTAAAATGAAAAAATCAGAATTACAATCTCTTATAAGAGAAGAGATAAAGAAAACTCTTAATGAAGAACCTTCAGGTGCCTGGAAATCATTTAATACTCCAGCAGATCAAAATTTCATGGCAGATGTTAAACAAGAAATTTCCAATTGGAATTGGGTTGCAAACATTGCAAAAGAAGCTGATAAGTCAAGACAAATGTTAATTAAAATTTTAGTTAAACTAGGATATGATAATTTTGATACTTCAGATATGGGCTTTGAAATTAGAGGTTTGAATTCAAATGAAGGGCCTTTTAAATACAGAGGAGCTATCTTTTGCGATGTAAATAAAGGAAGACAAGCTGATGTTGATTATAAAAAAATACAAAACGACCCAGACTTTAAAAAGTATTTTGAGTCGATAGGACCTGTAACTTGGGTAAGTCAGCCAACCAATAAGAAATACGCTTCCATGATTATAATGAATAGATCTAAACTACCAAATTAAAATGAAAAAATCAGAATTAAGATCTTTAATTAGAGAATGTGTATGTGATGCTTTGAAAGAAGTAAACACAACTGGATGGGAAACCTATTCAGATTCACAGCTTGAAGCTAAGTTCAAAGACTTTGAAAGAAGAAAATATGACTTAACTGCGCAAGCTTCTAAAGATTTCATTGATTTGAAAAAAGAAATTTCTAATAGAAATTTAGAAGAATCTAAAATAAACGAGGTAGCAGTTACCAATGCAGTTTCAATTAAACAAATTCTTAAGAATTCTTTTAGATTTAAAAGAACTCCTAGAGGAGGTATGTTAGGGATACCATTAGGTAACAACAACAATGATGATATCGAGTCTAATTCAATTGCAATGCAAGGCATCGCTAATTTAGTAAAGCAATTAAAGAATACAAAAGAAATGAATGTAGTATCTGTACTGCAATCAGGTCCTGCAGATATTGAGTTTACAGTTAAAACAGACACGGCTAGATATACAGTTAATTTACGTGCCGGGACAGTAAGAAATTCTTTAATATCTAATTCATCAAGCTTTTGGATGCTTTTAAACTCTATCAAAAAATCTAAATAAAATGAAAAAATCAGAATTAAGATCTCTTATAAGAGAACAAGTAAAAGCTATTCTTAAAGAAGCTACTATAGATACTATAAACTATACAAAAGCAATTAAGTTTTTCAATCAAATGAAAAGAGAATATTTTGAAGATGAAGATGCTCAAGAAGATTTCATTAATGAAATTGCTACAATTGCGAAGCAATTAGGTATTACTGAAGATGTTACCAATGATGATATAATTGCAGGATTTTTAGAAGATGTACAAGATGTAGACGTTACTGCTGTCATTATGGTAAAAATGTTAAAGAAATTCTTATCAGAATTACAATAACTGCATGAAAAAGACAGAGTTACAACAACTTATCAGAGAAGAAGTTCGTAAAGTACTTAAAGAAGCTATATCTATAGATTCTGCTAACTTTTCTAATCTTGCTAAAGTCATTAAAAAATTACGAGATGACAATGCTACGCAGCAAGACTTAGCAAAAGAGTTAAGTGTTATAGGTAAACAATTAGGACTTCCAGAAGATATTGAAAAGGAATCTGATTTAATCGATAAGTTGGAACTTGCTATTAATACTGATGACTTTGGTATAGGAGATGCAATAGATGTAGTTAAAGATTGGTTTCTTGATAATTTTATTAATGCTAAAACGTCTACTAGAAATATAGCAGAAAATCCTAAAAATACAATTACAGAGGCTGAGGTTAGAAGTTTATGGAGTAGTTTAAACACTGTAGATTTTATACAAAATAATCGCACTTTAAAAGGAGTAAATAACTTAAGTATAGAAGATTTATCTAAAGTGTTTAAATTGCAAGATGCTAAATTTTACTTTCAAAAAACTCAAGCTACTGGTAAAACAAAGACTGAATTTATTTACAGTAAATCTGCAAATGTACTTATCAATGTTGGTATTCCATTTTCAGGAACTGCCGAACCAACTATAATGCTAAAATCTGATTCTCAATCTAAATTAGATCAGCTTAAAAAATTATTTTACGAGTCGAAGTTTTATGATGAAGAGCATAATCAAAAAAATGCAAATGGTCAGATATCTAGTACAAATGCCAATGCAAAGACCATGATGTCTTACATGTTAAATGCCGTTCCAAAAGATAAGCTTGATGGTATATTAGATAAGCTATATGACTCATGGACAAAATTAAGTATCGATACTAGATTAAATAAATATAAATTAGATCCTACGAAATACGCAGTTGAGTTTAATACTAAGTACAAAGAAACTCAAAAATAATAAAATGATACTTTTAAAAGATTTACTAACGGAGTCGACTGTAAGTAATGTTATAGAAAAATACATTAAATGGTCTAAACATGATATCTTAAACTCATGGGGTTCATGTGCCTTCTATACACAAGACTTTTTAAAATTCTGTAAAGCAACTGGCCAGTCTTATAAAGTAGTTTACCTTCCGCTAGCTAACCCTACTTCTGATGATCCTGAAGATCATATCATACCGATGTACAATAATACGTTAATTGACTTTGCATACGTAATAGGCAAAGGAGTTTCTAAACATGATCGAACAGGTACTCCTCCAGGTAAGATAACTTCTTCATGGCCATTAGTAAGTAAAGCGTCTCCTAAGCTTTTCGAAAAACAAGGAATGTATGGCAAATTAGGATATTTAAAAGATGCAAAATATGCTGATTGGGAATATGATGAATTTCTTGAATTAAAGAAACGCAGTTATCCTATTATATTAAACAAAGTACCTAGTTTCTCACAAGACTCTATTAAAGACGGAACTCCTGATTTAAAATAATCGAGCTCAAAGATTCCTTTGGGCTCTTCTACTGAATAAAATCAACAGAATGACGCGGGAAAGGGTTGACGAAGTCAGGCCCTGTATTAGCAAAATATATATACAACTACACGTATATATGCTCGTACTCAATATACAGATACTACATATACACTTGATACAGATAATACTCTATATACATGAACTACAGCAAAAGACATAGAAATTGATATAAATCACTCTATATTTAGTATTGATTAATTTAAGAATCAGACTCGTATAGGAAAAGGCAATTACTAGATCCTTATTAGACACATCTAGCATATACGGTAATCTATATAGGTGACACGTAGACGGTTTTAAGGCTATTGAGAATAATGGTTCGCAGATAGATTTTTCTGTCGCGACAATCGAATTTTTATATAGCGGTTTTCTTTTACTTCGCTTCGCTCGTATATATAGGTTCTTCATATATGTTTATCGCTCTTATATATAGATCTTTATATAACGAGCGTAAAATACTTTTAAAATTTCTTTCAAATGATTTGGTACTTAGGTTTATTTACCTTATCTTTATATATAGGAATTAGAAATAATATTATTATGAAATTAGTAGACATTGATAGATTAGACGGTTCAAGTAAGGTTAATGATTTGCGTAACGCTATCGATCGTATATATAGTGATAATTACTCTTCCACTAATCGATCTCGATTAGTTAAGGTATCTGATTGTGGTGAGTATTGTTATACTGAGGAAGTTCCTTCAGAGTATAATCAGAGAGTCCCGAAACCAGGCCTCTCAAAACAACCTTCTTGGTTGGTATGGAATGGAATATTTTTTTAAAAATAGTTTGAAAAAGATTAGGATTGTAGGATTCTTTTCATTATCTTTATGTATAGAAATTAATTAATAATAAATGACAAATTTTATGAAAGCAGTTGTAACTCAGGAAGGTAGATTTTTAGTAGCTAGGTTGGCAGATGGATCGGATGTATCCAATCAAATTGATAGAGATATCAGAAGAAAGGCAGTTGAATTAGGTGTCGAGTGTATATATACCGATGGCGAATGGTCTGTGCCTGGATACTCTAAACCGGCAGGTGGTTTTAGTTTTGCTAGAGCAACAATGCCAGAGCCAGAGATTATTGAGATTGTTGAACCTGACGCGGGTCATAAGGAAGTAACCGACTTCATCCATAAGTCTGTGGGTCTTAAGCCTCAGTCTTTGATTATGAATGATTTGAAGTGGAAGTATTTAGTTCGCTCCGCTATGCGTGGAAGAAATATTATGATGACGGGTCCTGCAGGTACTGGTAAAACCATAGCTGCTAAGGAGTTAGTGAAGGCGTTAGAGCGTCCAGACTTTTATTTTAATTTAGGTGCCACGCAAGATCCCCGAGCTACCTTAATTGGTAATACTCACTTCTCCAAAGAAGATGGAACTTATTTTGCGGAATCGTTGTTCGTTAAAGCGATCCAAACCGAAAATGCCGTTATACTTTTAGATGAGTTGTCGAGAGCGCATCCAGAGGCTTGGAATATCTTAATGACTGTATTGGATTTGAACCAAAGGTATTTAAGATTAGATGAGAAAGATGGTGCTCCGACTATTAAGGTTGCTCCAGGTGTATCCTTTATAGCGACTGCGAATATTGGTAATGAGTATACTTCCACTCGTATTATGGACCGTGCCCTTCAGGATCGTTTCATTACCATAGAGATGGACCAGTTAGATGAGATTACAGAGTTTGAGTTATTGAAGATGAAATATCCTTTAGCACACCAGCCATCACTTCAGGCTGTGGCAGAGATAGCTTCAACCACTCGTAAAGATATGAAGTCAGCCTCACCGAAGTTATCTAGTTGTTTATCAACCAGAGCATGTGTTGAGATCGCTTCACTTATATTTGATGGCTTTTCATTGACAGAAGCCGCAGAGGTTGCTATTTATCCTTTCTTCTCTGAAGACGGTGGTGTGGACTCTGAAAGAACCTATGTGAAGCAGATAGTTCAAAAGTATTGTGTAAACCCTGAGACAGAAGGGGAAGATTTATTTGGAGCGGATGATGTCGCTAAAGACGCCTCAATGCCGTTCTAATTATTTGTTAGTTTCTATCCGAAGAGTGGGGCCTGTCAGCCCCATTTTTCATGTAAAATAATCACGAAATGATTAGGATCTTATTGAAATTCACCTTATCTTTATGTATAGAAATTAAATAATAGACAATATGGCAAAAAGCAGATTTTCGACGAAAGGTTTAGTAAGCAAGTATAGTAGATGGGACTCGAGATCATTCCGTACCGGATATAAGAGTACCAATACTTTATATGGTAACTCGTCATTCTGGATGGATGATGAATTCCTTACTGATAAGCGTGAGGCGGGGCAGAGAGTAGATTATGTTAAGCTAGCTGGATATAAAAGAGCTATTGCGAACTTCGTAAGAATTGTAACCAATAAAGATAATATTCCAGTAGTATTCTCTTCGGGTCAGGATTCCTATACCGATGGTCAAAAAGTAGTTATCTCAGCTAAATTAGATGAGAAGGTGTTTGACTCGACTGTGGGTCTTGCACTCCATGAAGGGTCTCATATTGCCTTAACCAACTTCAATGTATTGAGTAACCAATTAGGTTATGGATCGACAGAGACCGATAGATTGGTTCAATGGCATAAAGAAACCTTCGATGAGAATATAAATGCTAGCTCAATCGCTCCTAAGGTTAAGGATTTAGTAAACATCATTGAGGATAGACGTATAGATAGATTCGTATTTAACTCGGCTCCAGGTTACCAAGGTTATTATTTGGCAATGTATGATAAGTACTTCAACTCAAAGGACATTGACAAAGCTTTGTTATATGGATTGAAAGCAGAGTCTACCTGGGATGATTATATATTCCATGTATGTAATTTTGCTAACCCAAATAGAAAGTTAGATACTCTTCCTTCCTTAAGAGCCATATGGGACAAGATTAATATTGCCAATATCTCGAGACTTAAGACTACCGATGAGGTTTATGAAGTAGCCGTTGAGGTTTATAAGATGATAATGGAAGCAATCGGTGGAATGGAAGCCAATGAAGAAAAGTCTAAAGACGGTCAAGGTAAAGGTAATAATAGCCCAGACTCAATAGAAGGAGAGCCAGGAGAGGGTGAAGGAGAAGGAGACGGAGAGAGCGATCCTAATATGGACCAAGGTACTCCCGGGAACGGTGAGCCGAAAGACGGTAAGCCTGGAGATGTTAAAGGTGATCAATCAGGAACTCCTAGACAGCCAATGACAGATAAAGAGAAAGCAGATCTTGAGAAAGTTAAAAGAACTCTAGGTAAAGCCATTGCAGCTCAGAAAGAGTTTATTGCTGGTAAGATTAAGAAAGGTAGACTATCAAAGACAGACGCCGCTAAGATTAATGCAGCAGCTGAGTCTAATATGAGTTATGAAACCGTAGGTGGTGACATTCATAATAATACGGGAAACAAGTTATCACAGAAGACTACTCGTTGTATGGTTATCAAAGGTATGAATGCCAAAGTGATTGCAACCGGAATGTTAAATAACCATTTTAGTACTTATAAGACTCCAGAAAGATTTACTGGAGACAATGACTTTGTTAATCAAGGTATGGTTCTTGGAACTCTATTAGGTAAAAAACTTAAGACTCGAGATGAAGAAAGATCTCTTAAGACAACGAGAATGGAAACCGGTAGAATGGATAGAAGAATGATTGCGGAGCTAGGTTTCGGTAACGATAGAGTATTTTCTCAAACTCATCATTATACAGTGACTCCAGCATTGGTTCACATTAGTATAGATGCCTCGGGATCAATGGGAGGAAGAAAATGGAAGTCAGCCTTAAAGACTGCAATAGCAATTGCCAAGGCAGCGTCAATGACTTCTTCACTTCATTGTATTATTTCCTTAAGGGGCTGTTTCCAATCAGGAGGTTATTCAACCGAAGCTCCTTTAATGTGGGAGATATATGATTCTAGAAAAGACAAATTGCAAGCTTTAAAGAACAAATTTTATTCTTTAGATTGTAATGCATCGACTCCAGAAGGTTTATGCTTCGAGGCTGTATTGAATGATGTGATTAAATCAGCTCAAGGTAAAGACATGTACTTCATTAATATATCCGATGGAGAGCCTGGATACTCTGATCAAAATATCAATTATGGTGGAGACTATGCAGTACAGCACACTAAAATTCAAGTAGACAAAATGCGTAAGGCAGGAGTTAATGTATTATCTTATTTCGTATCCGAAGGAAGTTCAGATTGGGGTATGTCTCGAGCTAAGTCCGCATTCGATACAATGTACGGGAAGGGCGCAGCCTATATAGACCAAAATAACTTAAACGAGTTATCAAGAACTCTTAACCACTTATTTGAGCGTAAAGCAATATAATAAGGGTAGAGTATATATAGAGCGATAGAATACCCTAGGGATCAGTTAATATATAACTCAAGAACCCTAGGGTTATCGTCTATAGAACCCTTAATATATAGAGTAGACTAAGGGTATTCCCTATATATAGACCTATGTATTAAGGGTAAACCCTGGTATAATTTCACTTAAAACAGAAGAAAAGATCGACCCGGAGGGGGCCTATATCACGTTTTTATTGAGGCAATAGTTTTTTTCATATAGACCTTGGTTTGGATGGTTAAGGTACCCTTAATCCATTCCGCAGGCCGAAAGCCTGCTCCACAAAACAATTTACGCTCATAACGCAATAAACAAAATAAAATTAAATAACAATGAAAAAACACATGAAGGCAGTTATTCGTCAAGCTGAAAAAGCAGGCGATTCGAAAATTACGGCACGGGTGCTAACGCACTTCAAAGATCAAGGCTTTGAGTTAGTACTTAAAAGTGACCTTAAAGCAATGGAAAAACTTAATAAATTATACAAGAGTCAAATCAACGATTTAGTCGACGTCAATTGGGAGATTCAAATGCGGCTGTATGACGCCCAATTGACTCGAAAAGACCGGCCGTAAATGCTTCGAAACTGCAAAGCGCATATAAAGACCTTGCGGCCTAAAAAATCGGCATTCTAATAGACCCAATTCCAGTAGTTTCCAGTAGGTAAAATTTCTTGAAAATGATTAGGATCATACCAAATTTATTCATATCTTTATGTATAGAAATTAAAATGAATCAATTATGAACCGAGTAAAAAAGACTTTTATTGTGCGAGTTATTAATCGAGATGGCTCAATTGTGCTAATACCATTTTCTTCAAAGACCGCAGCTAGAGCTCAAGAGAAAAAAGAAATGAAAAAGCCAACCACGAGTTTTGTAGTTCTAACCGAAATTCTCTCTTAATATGGAATTCTGGAAAGTATGGCTCATAGCCGCGCCGCTATGGCTAATAGCAATGAAGTTATATGATATTGAAAAACACTTAAAAAACAAATAAGATATGAAAGAATTTAAAGAAATGCAGGCTTTTAATAAGCAACAAAAGGAAGAAATGTTAAGAGTAGCAGTTAAAGCATTAGGAGTTCTTCCTGAAAATGTATCAATTAGTTGTTGGACTACAAGTTTAATAGTTTTAGAAGTAAATAAATCCTCAGCATTAAGACTATTAATAGTTGATAAAATTGTAAAAGAACCTTTGTTAAGAGTAGAGAAAGACGTCCAATTTTTAAATGCAGAACAAGAATCTCTTAAGAAGTTAGTAATGAAAAAGAAAGCTCACTACTCTTCAATAATTCTTCCACTTTATTTGAAGATGAAACAAGAGATGGAACAATTTAAAAACAAATAAGATATGAAAAACATACACATCGTACCAACAGACAAACCAAGTAGGTTGATAATTTACTCAACTTTATTAAATGAGTTTAGATTGTTAGATGAACCATATGATGATTGGAAGCATAAACGAAACATCCACATCACTTCTGATGAAGAAATTAAAGAAGGAGATTGGTTTTTAACTGATGACAAAAGAGTTGAAAAATGTGCTCCTGATTGGAGAGCAAGAGAATGGCATAAAAAAATCATTCTAACAACAGATGACCAACTTATCAAAGATGGTGTACAAGCTATTGATGATGATTTTCTTAAATGGTTTGTTGAAAATCCAAATCATGAGAAAGTTGAGGTTGTTAAAGAACAATATTATCAATTTGTAGGGAATGCCAAATTACGACTTAAACCTAATTACAAAATCATAATCCAATGGAAACTAACTGCAAAGACTGTAATCGATTAATAGATGAATGTACCTGTTTAGAAGACACAATCGACTTTCCTAAATACACTCGAGATCAAAAGCGCCGCGCTGTGCAAGAGATAGTTCGTCGTTTAAACGAATTCGATTCGACTTTGAAACTTGTTCGCCAATTCGACATCACTAAAGAAGACATACTCGAGTACACTGCGGCTCGATACGTTAATTCATCGAAATATACATTTGATCAAGCAGTTGAAGAAGCGACTGAGCTTCGAACTCGCGCAATAGAAGCGGCTCGAGATCGTGAGGAGATGCTGAAAGAAGCTCATACGGCATCTGTAGCTAGATACATGAAGAGCGCAGGAATGGTACCTCATTCGAGCATAAAATCATATACGGATTGGGCATAGATTTTGGATGTCTTAACCGCAGCGTTTACCGCACGAAATGCTGGAACGCCCGCCGCCAAAAATAATTGCCAAATGATTAGGTTTGTATTGTTTTTATTCTTATCTTTATGTATAGAAATTAAAAAATAGACATTATGAATTTAGTAAACCCGGAATCGTTAGCTCAAGTATTGAAGTCGAAAAAGAGAAACAAAGGCGGTAATTTAACTGTAGTAAGTAAAGCAACCAAGAAAGAATTTACCTATAGAATTGCTAGAAGTGAGTTCAAAGATAAATGGTATACGCAGGTGTATGTGGAAACTCAATATTTGCAATTCAAGCATTTAGGTGTGTATAAAGAAGGAGGATTGTTTAAAGCGGGTCAGGCTGTTGTTACTCCTGCTGCATTAGGAGCTAGTTGGTTATTAAAGCATTGTGAAAATGGAAATCATACATTGGTAACTACTCAGGCTGAAATTTATCACACTGGTAGTTGTTTGAAATGTGGTAAGGAATTAACCGACTCTGAATCTATTAAAGCTGGATTAGGGCCGATTTGTAGATCAATAAAATAATAAAAGATATGCCAAATGATTTGGTTCTTACAGATATTTTACTTATCTTTATATATAGAAATTTAAAAATTGACAATTATGAAAAATGTATTTAATGTGTTCCGTGAAACTTATGTAACGGATAAAAAAGAGTTTTTTGGTTCAATCGCGTTTATTATTATATGGGCTTCCATGTTGTATGCAGCGTTAATAATTGGAGGAGGTAAGTAATATGAAGAAGATGAATCACGTTGTAGACCGTAATTTAATTAAATGGGGGTCGTTTGGTAAGTATGGTAATGAGCCAATAAAGTATACTTTGATTAGAGATCTTTCTGATTCTCACTTAATGAGAATTGTAGAATGGGTTAAAGACAATCCACATTATCATCCAGATATTTTGAGGTTGATGAAAGATGAAGTAAAATTTAGAATTAAGAATTTAATATTTGTTCCAGACTATGAAAACAATTAAGATGAATCCTTCTCAAGAGTTTATTGGGATGAAACTATTATCTGATAAGCCTGTAGAGGTGAATTTCAGAAAAGGCAAAAAGAACATTATAATCTGTAATGAGATTGAATGTACAAATGCTAATGCGACCGGTCGAAGGTTGACATTGACTTTCAAAGATAATAAAGGTACTGAGTTAGGTACCCGTCGAGTTTATTTTGAACATTTTGAAAAGATGGGTGATAGATTTGGTATTGACATTTATGATAACTAAACCCTGAACCTATGTTTAAAAAATTAAGAGCGAAGTTTGCATATAAGCCAGACTTTCAAGAAACGCAGTTTATTAACATTGTAGATACTTTACTTAAGCATCCAAAGACCTCGGTAGTCATGACTCCGTTATCTAATAAGTATTTTGTAATTAATGAGTCTAAACACTATTACATTAAATTGCAGAGTCCTAATATTCAGTTTACAAATTCTAAATTTTCGTTTGCAAAGTCACTTAATTTCAAAGCGTGTGATATCATTACTAAAATGATTCATGACGTAATAGAAAAAGATCGTCAGCAAATTGAGGATAGAATTTTCACTAACGAAAAATGTATGTTAGATAGTGTTATTAATAACTTAAACAAATAAATTATGTTTTATAGATACAATTCAGATCAATTAGCTTTTGAACGAGTCAGGACTAAAACCTTTGTCAAAGCCATTGCAATATTAGTTGCAGTAGTTGTTGTATTTGGCTGGAGTATTGCTCCTAGAGCTACTATTAAAAATTTGAGCCCTGAAGAAAAACTTATTGTAGTTCGAGAGTATAATGAGTTTTCAGAGGCTAAACTTATTGATGAGATCAAGTCTCTTAATTTTAAATTTCCTTATATTGTTCTAGCACAATCTTATCAAGAGTCAGGTCATTATAAGTCTACTATCTTTCGAGAAAACAATAACATGTTTGGAATGAAAGAAGCTGTAGTTAGGTCTAATTTAGCGAAAGGAACTAACCGCGGTCATGCAATGTATGATACCTGGCAGGATTGTGTAATTGACTATGCTTTATATTACTCTACCTATTTATCAGACATTAAGACTGAAGGAGAGTATTTCGAGTTTTTAAGACAAAATTATGCTGAAGATCCTACTTACGTTACCCGATTAAAAAATATTATTAAAACAAGAAACCTTAAAACAAAATTCTAAATGGAACCAACTTACGCAGAAAGATTACTTATGGATTACAATCCAATTACCGGAACAACTTACGGTTTAGTTATGGTAGATGTAACAAATGAAGAATCTGAAAATTAATTTAATACAAGCAGATATGTCACAAAATTTACCAGCACCAAAGGAAAGAGTACTTTACATCGCAAAACAAGTAGATCAAGATTCTATTAATGAATTAACTAAATCTATCATCTCTATCAATGAAGATGACAGACATTTAGAAAAGGTATATTCCTTACAAGATATTGACTACAAACCAAAGCCAATTAAAATTTACATAGATTCTTATGGAGGATATGTATATCAATGTTTTGGATTGTTAAGCATAATTGCCACTTCAAAAACGCCTATTCATACAATCGTAACTGGATGTGCAATGAGTTGTGGATTCTTAATTGCTATCTCAGGTCATAAGAGATTTTGTTATCCAAAGTCGACTTATATGTATCATCAAGTATCTTCTGGAGCTATTGGAAAAGTAAAGGATTTAGAGGAAGATGTGTATGAGACTAAACGTTTACAAAAAATGTTAGAGCAACATACTTTGGAGTTTACAAAAATATCTAAAAAGCGTTTGAAAGAAGTTTATAAAACTAAATTTGATTGGTTTATGAACTCGGAAGAAGCTAAAAAATGCTCTGTAGTAGACGAAATACTTTAACAGAAATTAGGATTTAAGAAAATTAATTCTTATCTTTATATATAGAAATTAGAAAGATGAAGTCAATAGTAATTTATATTCACGGTTTTGCCTCAGGCCCCGGTCTTAAGGCAGAATTGATGAAAAACGCGTTTCCGAATTCGGAGATAGTAGCTCCCCAATTAACAGGACATGTAGAAGAAGATTTAGTAACTTTGAAGAAGTTAGTTTTCCAATATACAAAGTATGGTAACCAAATTCACATTGTAGGAACTTCGTTAGGAGGGTTTTATACATTATGTATAGCTGCTTCTTTGGATATAAAAAAAGTGGAAACCCCTCCTAAATTTTATGTAATTAATCCTTCATTCAGCCCTCATGAAACGCTATTAAGACATAAAGATAAAGAGGTACCTAATTATAAAATTGGACCTGCTATTACGTTAATTGACGCTGACTTCGGAGCTTTAAAAGCTAATAAAGACTATATGATGAAGAACTTTCCAGGAGGTATTGATTTGAATGTATTTATTGGTACTAAAGATGAAGTGTTAGTATTTGATGAATTTCTTGAGTTTCTTGAAACGGTACCGGGGCTTATGACTAATATGCATTATTCAGATCAAGCTCACAGATTTACTAATATTGATAGTGTTATTAAATCTTTAACGTTAAATGGAGTTAGTTAATATTTATATAAGTAATTAACCATATACTATGTTAAAACTAGCTGACCTTTTAAAAGAATTAAACCTTCCAAAAAACAAATGGGTACCTGTACCTCATAATGAATTGGATGCGTTCAAAGAACAAATATTTCAATTAATTGATACTGCATATGCATCTATAGGAGGGCATCCTAATTATAGAAGTGCTAATGATGTAGAAAAGGAAGCTTCGGATACAGATTTTGAAGTTATTGATTTAGATGACACTCCTGGCATCGATGCTGTGGATGCATTTAAAACTACACCTGCTGGTGTTAAATTTGTTGCTACAGGACAAAATGGATCAAAAGCAGCTAAGTCAGCAATTATCAATAGAAAAGCAGAGTTGCTTAAACAAAGAGGTTATTATGTAGAAGTATCTGGTAAAATTAAAGATATCTTTTTAGCCAAAGGAGTTCAGCCAGTAGACGATGAAGCTACGGTTAGAAAAGTTTTGAAAGGAAAAGATATCGAATGGCACGGAGACGGAACTTACACTAGAGATATTGCTGGAGAGCCTCATACAAAAATGTTATTAGGAAAACCTAAGGTATGAAACTAGAAGAAACTCAATTTACGATTCAAGAGATATGGGCTGCGTCTCGACACCTTGTTCACAAAAACAAGAAGAAGTATCAGCGCAAGCCTAAACATAATAAACATGAAGAAAGAAAAGACTCTTAAAATTTTCATAGACGAATTTTATAAGTTTTTAAAGGTTACGGCAATTCCAGGTTCCATTCTTACTACTTCTATAATAAAGAAGTGGGTAATGTCTTTGGATGCTGAACATCCATTAATTCAATCTTATATAACGTTTAAAGACTTTGATGCTGATACAGTATTAAAGGCTGATGATTACAATTTAATTGTCTCACAAATGAAACACTGCCCTGGGTATTATCAAGTAACTGCATATCAAAGAAGAGCAGGAACGGGAGCTTTACCTAAAGTAGTAAATGTAAAGAAAAATAAATTAAAAATTTAGTTATGGCCAAATTTGGTATTCACTCTCCTAATCAAAATACAATTCAAACGACTGTTGCAAAAGACTATGCAGCGATGATGGCTATTCATTTTGCACAATGGATGGCAATGAATTATGCTGAAGTGTTAAACACAGAAAATGGTATTTGGTATACAGAACAATTTTTACATTTTGAAACTCATGTATGGCCGAAATGGGTAGGCAATGGTGCAATGGTTGATTATTTAGATTTACTAAAAAAACAGCAAAATGATTTGGTAGTTAGATAAAAAATGCTTATCTTTATAAAAATTAAAAAATATGAATTTAGTCAATCATGAGCCTATGATTAAATGTTATGGAAATGGGTTTCAAATTACTTTTCCTAACAAATACACTCTTATTGTGAAGAATGGTTTAGGAGCTGCCTGCACTCAAAAACCTGCGTCTGACGATCCTGCAGAGATGCTATTAACTTATAAATTAGGCGGTAATTCAGGCCCTGACGTTCAAGTAGAGATTTATTCTCCTTCTAAACAAGATATATCTAATACATTTGGAGATTTAAGTTTTATTACTCCCCTAGAATTAGTTAATCTATTATATATTTGTTCAGCCTTAAAACCCTAGATTATGAATGATATTTCGTTGACTGCTTATAAAGAACTAGATGTATCTACAAGAACGGCACTATTGAAATTCATTGAAGAATTTGAATGGACATTTCCAGATGCTGATATTAATAATGCTCTAGTAAATTTGTATATAGCATACAGTGCTGGAACAGCCACTGATGGAAATGTTAGGAGTATGAAACATGCAGAATATCGCAGAAGAATATTTGATTTAGAATTGTATAAAGAATTTAGAATGATAGCTAGAAGTAAATCTACTTCAGTTAATTCATGGCCAGCTGCATTATCTAGAAAAGAAGTTGCTATTTGTAAAATCACAATGATTACTACTTTATTCAGTATGTCTAGATATAATGCTATGGTAATAAAAGAAGGTCGCGAAATATGTGAAATTATTGAAACTTTATTAAAGTCAATCGAGTCTTCTATTTACAAATGGAAATGGGATGACACTAAGCCTAAAGAAGTTTGGCCTGGTATAGATCCTGACGCCGCAGACTTTTTAAATACTTTATTTAAAACTTTTAGAAAAAACTTCCAAAAAGATTTGGCAGTTAGATAAAAAATGCTTATCTTTATATTATAATAAAAATAGAAATTATGGATAATAAAAAAGTTTCCGGTAATGGAATTGGATTAGGAACTGTATTGTTTCTTATATTCTTAACATTGAAATTGGCCGAAGTAGGTCAAGTAGCGACATGGTCATGGTGGTGGATAACTTCTCCACTTTGGATTCCATTAGCTCTCGTTTTAGGCATAGCTGCTATAGCCTTAATATTAGCAGGAATTATTAAACTATTTAAAAATTAATCATTATGTATTACATGGCAAGAGTTCAATTGGAGTTTGAAAATGACAATGGACAAGTTAAAAAGAAATCAGAGACTTATTTAGTAAATGCAGAATCTGTCACAGACGCAGAAGCAATTGTGCATGCAGAGTTCAAAGACTACAAACATGAATTTGAAGTAAAATCAATTTCACAGTCTAGAGTAATCGACGTATTAACCGCTTAATAAAAAGATACTATGGCCAAGAGAATCAAGAAAAGAAAATTTTCAAATAACCAATTAGTTGTATTTCGATTTGGCGATAGAAAAATTGTAGGCAACGTTGTTTTTGTTAAGCCTGTAGGTAAACAATTTATTTATGATGTTGCGTGTGAAGACGGTAAAATATACTATGAATTAACAGTAGACGGCCCCGTTAATAATTCTATCGATACTTATTTGACAAAACTATTTTATCAAAAATATAAAATAGATGGAAGTGCTATTCCAGAAATTGAAGATGACACTCCAGTACTCAACTCAAAGAAGTTAGTAGAGTCTATTATCGAAACTCCTGACGAAATTCAAGAAGATGAAGAATATGAACTAGACGAAGAAGATTCTTTATTATTTACAGAAGAGGATGCAGATCCTAATTATTAATCAATTAAAAAAAGAAAAATGAAAAAAGTATTTTTAGCATTAGCAGTAGTAGCAGCTTTAACAGTTGTATCTTGTAAACAAGCCAATGAAGAAATGTCAAAAATTGACGCTCCAGCAGATAGCACTGTTGTAGTAACTGATTCAGTTCAAGTTGATTCAGTTCAAGTTGATTCTGCGGCAGTAAAATAATTTACCAATGCTCGCTGTTAATTGATGATGGTGCTAAACGGATAAAAAAGGGTTTATAGTAATCTAGAGTACAAGCAAATCATCAATCAGAAACCCTGAAAGACCAAGGTTGGTAAAAAAGAATCGGTTGGTGTAATTGGTAACATTGCCCCTCTCCCGGGTCAGATAAGGGTTCGAGTCCCTTACCGTATTCCAAAAATTAAAAAGTATGACAAGTTTCGAATTCAACAAAAAGTATGAAGATTATCTAGAAGAAGGTCACTATGGATTAGCAATTAACATTCCTTCAGTGGTTGAATTTTTAGATGAGATCTTCAGTAAAGTTCTTATTCATTTGCCTGATTTTAAATACAGTCAAATCAAATTGAAATTTAATTCTTCCAGGGTGTATACCACTTTGAAACACTCTGCAATGAATTATTGGATTGAAAAAGAAATTGATAATTTAGTAAAAAAATATGATGACGACAATAATGCAAGCAGCTAATTACCTATTTATAGGAGCTTTATTAATGATTTTAGTTGATTCAATGTCACATTGGATGCAAAAGAATAATTCTGATAATGATGTTATTTTTACTAATATAGAAAGAATTATTGTAATTGTATTTTGGCCTTTAGTCGTTTTATTTGCTATTATTAGAATTATAATTGGAGGAAATAATAATTAGTATGAAAGATCAATATGTAATAATAGACCTTAGGAATATGGATTTTATGAAGGACAAAGACGGTAAGATTAACTATTACGATACAGAAGAAGACGCTTGTCTTACCTGTGGAATGTATGAGTTTGAAAATGCTTGGGTAATGAAATTAATTTATAATCACATTGAAGAAGATATGCAATCATGGGAGTAACAAACAAATATGTAGACTTTATACTTGAGAATGTAATTCAAGATTCTATTACTGTACAACTTTACAAACCAATGGAAGACGGAGCTAGAATGTTTGTGAAGCTAGGGCCGATGATACATTGTAAGGTTCAAATTGAAGTGATTGAAAAATATACTCGATCTGCTAAAATTAAATTAACTTTTGATAAGTATGTACATGAAGATATCTTTTTTATTCCTTTCAGTTCCAGCCCAGATTCAATTGAAATGAAAACTCGCAAAAAGATAGAAAATATTGTTAATAAGACTTTTATTGATGATAATAGAACTGAAGACATTAAGCAAATGTATGCAGCTAGATATACAAATTTTGCAGAGTCATTATCAAAATTTATAAGTGAGAAAAAGGATGAACAAACTAGATAAAGATTACCAAGCGCTTCTTCAAGACATACTTGATAATGGAATACATAAACAAGACAGAACAGGTACAGGAACAATCTCCATATTTGGAAGACAAATACGTCACAATATGAAAGATGGGTTTCCACTTCTTACGACCAAAAAAATGCCATTCAAAACTATTGTAACAGAACTTCTTTGGTTCTTACAAGGCAATACAAATATCAAGTTTTTAGTTGATAATGGATGTAATATTTGGAATGGCGATGCGTATAAGAATTATTTAAAAAATTGTACTGAAAACTACACCGCCCATAATGAAAAAGTAAATGAAACTGATATTCCAAGTCATTGGAAAGGTAGTGTTAAATTAGATTTAAGTGAATTGTTAACACAAGAAGAATTTATCAACAAAATAAAAACAGATGATGAGTTTGCTAAAAAGTGGGGTGAGTTAGGTCCAATTTATGGTAAACAATGGAGAAAGTGGAGAGAAGGTAAATACACAAATGAATTAGTAGTTGGTGGTTTAGAAATCCCGGATGGTCCAACTTATTGGAAAGAGGGTATAGACCAAATCCAAAACCTAATCAACGACCTCAAAACAAATCCAGACTCAAGACGATTAATGGTTAATGCTTGGAATGTAGGTGAATTAGACCAAATGGTTCTTCCACCTTGTCATTATGGATTTCAAGTTTATACAAGAGAGTTGAGTAGAGAGGAGCGATACAACTTGATGCCTTCTACAACAGGACATTCAGAAAAGAATATAGAGGTTAGAAAGAAAATAAATAATTGTAACGGAAATATTCCTGGAGTATCATATCACGAGGAATGGTTAGACAGTTTTAGTATTCCAACCAGAGCAATCTCTTTAATGTGGAATCAACGTTCAGTAGATACATTCTTAGGTTTACCATTCAATATTGCTTCTTATGGATTGTTATTGGAAATAATTGCAAAAGAAGTTAATATGGTTCCTGAAGAGTTGATTGGAAACTTAGGTGATGTTCATTTATATTCAAACCATATTGAACAAGCAAAAGAACAGATTGGAAGAAAATATACTCACGAAGAAAGAACTGAATTGTTAAAACAAGCGATGGGTGAAGAAAATTATAATAAAGCGGTTGATGAATTAATGCCATTTGGAGGAGGATTAAGTGAATATTATGAGTCACATAAAATTACATATTCGTCTAGAGAACCATTTTCATTACCAAAAATAAATTTCAATTCGGAATGGTGGGACAAGCCATTTTTTGAATTAGTTATGAATGATAATTTTTGTAAGTGTTTATTAGAAGAAGATATTCAATTATATGATTATCAATCACACCCAACAATCAAAGCACCATTATCCAATTAAGTTATGAAAAAAAGTGATTTTAATAACAAACTAATTTATAGAATTAAAGTGTTAAGGACTGGTATAGAAAAAGCTTTAGTTTTAGATGACATTAATGAAATAAAAAAAGTCTTATCTAATTCTATAGAAGATGTACCAACAACTTCAAATGGAAAATGGCAAAAAATACAACAAGATGAAAAAGTATAATAAATTAAATAATCCATTAGATTGGAATTGGACAGCAATTATTACTTGGGCAGTTATAAGCACAATTGCATATAATATATTTTCATTCCTATATTCATTAGTATGTTAGGAGTAGTAGCAGGTAGCTTTGATGTTATACATCCAGGTTATATAAAAATGTTCAAAGAGTGTAAAAAAAATTGTGATGAGTTTGTTGTATTATTGCAAACAGATCCTACAATAGAACGTCCCGAAAAATGTAAACCTATTTTAGATTATTTAGATCGAATAGAAATTCTTGAATCTATAAAATACATTGATAGAGTATATGTATATGAAACTGAAAACGACTTGTATATGTTACTCAAAGCACTCCGTCCGGACATCAGATTCCTTGGAGATGACTATCTAGATAAAAAATACACAGGAGATGATTTATACATTCCAATTTGGTGGATAGGAAGATCTCATGGATGGTCAACTACTAAATTCAAAGAAGTAATTTCCAATCAAATAGAGGTTCAAAGATTACAAAAATTAGCTGCTAAATAATTTGTTTAATTCAAAAGAAATACTTAAATTTATAGTATGAAAAGAATATATTTAGACGACGTAAGAACACCAGTAGATCCAGATTGGATCGTGGTAAGAAACTATGAGCAGTTTGTTGATACTGTAACTTTCCATGGTTTAGATCAAATTGATTTAATCTCTCTTGATCATGATTTAGGCGATTCAGCAATGGCAGAATGGCATAAGAATGTGTATCATAATTACACTTTGAATTACGATAACATCACTGAAAAAACAGGAATGGATTGTACTAAATGGTTAGTTAATCAATGGTTAGACGGTCAGCCAGTTGTTGATGTAGTTATTCATTCTGCTAATGCAGTTGGTAGTGCAAACATGATGGGATATATTAATAATTACAGACACGTGCACAGACTGCCTCAGAATTGTGTACGAGTTCAAATAGAACATACAGTATAAATTATGACTTTATTAGATACTTTAAGAATGAACTTTTCAGGTGAATATTCACCCGATATGCCTGAAACTCATGCACAAATTGCAGCGTTTATTGCTGAAGATTTTGCTATGAAATTTCATATGTGGATGATGCAAAATGATACTCAAGCAAATGCAGAAATGTTTTTTGGATATACAGATCAAGATATGATGAATGTATTTAAACAACAAATGGGTTTATGACAGAGGTATTACATCTCATTGGAATCTGTCCGGACCATTTTGCCCACAATAATTTAATTGAATTTTGTATGGCAAATAGTTCGGAATTTTCTTGGTTATATCAGAAATTTTGCTTATCTTTATCTAAATTAAAAAAATAAAATTATGGCAGCAGAAAGTAACACTTCAGTAGATATTGAATTATGGATCAAAAAAATTATAACATCAATTGATCATCCTACACAATTTAAAGCAGCTAGAAAATTAATTGCTCGTTATATGGTTAGATTGCAACAAGATGGGTTGGATTGGTATATCAGAAATCACATTGATAACAAATTTGATACATTAATTACAAGACAGCGTCAAACTTTACGAGATAACCTTAATGCAAAATTAAATGTCTAATACAAAAATAACAATTGAGCTCAATGATTTACAGCAAGCTCAATACGACGATTGGTGTGCTACCATTAAAAAGTTATATGGTAAGATTGGAAATATGACCTGGTCCGTTTCTGATTGTGGAATAGGTCAAACTATTAAAGTGTATAGTGAGCTTACAAAATTGACATTAAATTTAACAGATATAGATTCTTGGTAATGAAAGTAATATTTTTAGATAACGATGGTGTAATCTGCCTTTCTAACAATTGGGGTGGCAGAGCAAAAAAATATAAGAAATATCGCAAACTTCATCCAGAAGCTACTTCTTATAGTCAAGTAGATGTGTTTCATAGATTTGACGATTTTGACAAAAAAGCAGTAAAGGTTCTAAATGAAATTTTAGAAACTACCCAAGCTGAAATTGTAGTATCTTCCGATTGGAAGAAACATGCTACTCTAGAAGAGTTAGGAGATTATTATGAGTCACAAGGAATAATTAAACGACCTTTAGCCTTTACTCCTTCATTCATTGGGTGTGATAAACCTGAAGATTTTGTGTGGCAATTTTACCAAAGATATGAACAAGAAAGAGCTTTGGAAATACATCAATATTTAAAGGATCATCCTGAAGTTACTCATTGGGTTGCAATAGATGATTTAGATATGCGTTATGATATTGTCTATACAGACGGTGTAGAAGACATCAATCCATGGGGACTTAAGAATTTTGTGTATACAGCTCTTCCTAGCGAAGGAATCAAGCAACATGGAAAAAAAGAAAAAGTATTAAATTTTCTTCAATAAGATTAGGATTTAAGGAATTAATGTCTTATCTTTAAGTATTAATAAAAAGAGATATGAAAATAGTAGCAAAAAATGTTTGGTTTACGTCCGATTCTCATTTTGGACATACCAATATTTGTAGAGGAGTTTCTAAATGGAACACAGGAGATGAAGAAGAGTTTAATGCTGCTACTCGTAATTTTCCAGACTTAGAAACAATGAATGAACACATTGTTGAGAACATTAATAATTGTGTCGGAGAAAATGATTGGTTAATACATCTTGGAGATTTTTCCTTTGGAGGAATTGAAAATATTGAAGTTTTACGTTCTCAAATCAAATGTAAAAACATTGTATTGATTATAGGAAATCATGATCATCACATTGAAAACAACAAAGAAAATGTCAGAAAACATTTTCGTCACGTTGCCCATTATGAGGAACTAGATGTGACTGTAGAGAATAGATTAGGTGCTAATAAACACAAATTTGTTCTTTGCCATTACCCAATTGTATCTTGGAACAATATGCCAAGAGGAGCATTTATGTTGCATGGTCATCAGCATTTGAAAGGCGATTCTAGATTTGGAGAAGGAAGAAGAATGGATGTTGGAATGTGTGGATCTCCTGAATTTAGACCCTACCATATTGATGAAGTTTTAGAGTTGTTAAGTGGTAGAGATTCTAGAGAAAGACATTCTAGAGACGAAAAATAGTCAGGTGGCGGAATGGTAGACGCACCGAATAGTTAAACGGAGTGGAATAAGTCGCAATATAGTTGAGATACACATAAGACCCATACGCAGGTTCGATTCCTGTCCTGACTACTAAATTAAAATAATAAATTATGATAATAGTATTAGCACAATTTGGATTAATGTCATTAAATTTAATGACAGCACATATAACAAAACAAAAAGGAGGTAATCCTGCGTTTAGCTATTTCGTAGCCGGCATACTTTGTGGCTTTGGAATTTCAGCATTGATTAAATTATTAGTATGAGAATAATCTATTTTATGATAATGTTAGTGTCAATGTCTACATTTTCACAAAACATTATAATAGGAGATTCACAAGTTCCATTTATTGATGCTCAAACTCACAAAGCAAATAGAGTGCCTCAATTATGGAGAGGTGGTATTGGAGTTGCAGATTTAACTGCAATGGTTAATAACTATCCAATTACTCCTTCCATACAAAATGTAGTAATTAGTATTGGAACTAATGATAGATTTCAAAGCGATGTAGTGCAATTATTTTCAGCACTTAAACGTAAGTTTCCAAAAGCTAAATTTTATGCAGTGCAAGGCTCGTGGGGCTGGGGTGGAGTTAAATCAATATCTAGAACTACTGTATATTCATATTATACAAAGTTTTTACCTTATGGAGTTGTAATAATTCAACCTGCGATAGGTCCGGGAGATCCGCATGGGCCAAAAGCATCTTATAATTTAATAGGAGAAAGTTTAGATAAAATATTGTAATATGGATTATAAAAACGAATTAGATAAAATTATCAATCAGTTAGATGCATTTTCAAATACATGGATTGGCCAGTATATTTTTAATTTCTTAATAGGCATAGCTATTATATTACTAATAGGTACTGGATTATATTTAGGAGCTGCTTTTGTAACTTGGTCATTTCCTTCATTGAAATGGTTTTTAAGTGGGTCTAATTCTCTATACAGAATAATTGTATTAGTATATGCTTTCGCAGTATTTATAGGTACTATAGATAATGGAGATGATTATCCTATGTAAAAATACTTTAAAAAAGATTTGGTTCCTACAATATAATTTCTTATCTTTATGTATAGAAATTAAATAATAAGACATATGAAAAATGATTTTCAGTTATTAAGGTTGATGGTAGACGAGTTGAACTCGACAAATAGCATCAATGACAAAAAAGAAATTTTATCGAAATATGATGACGAGTTTATTAAGAAAGTAATTTATTACACTTATAATCCGACATTTCAATATTACATAACTCCTGATAATTTAGAGAAGAATTACTCTAATGATTTAGGTAAAGTCGTTAAGTATAGTGATTTATTTGAATTGTTAGATGCTTTGAAATCTAGATCAATCACAGGTCACTTGGCTATTAACTCAGTCAATGATTTTTGTTTTGATAATGAAAAGTATAAAGACTTAATTTATAAAATAATTGGTAAGGATTTAGAAATTAGAATGGGAGACTCTTTAATTAATAAAGTATTCCCTGACTTAATTCCAACCTTTGACTGTGCTTTGGCTACCGATTTTGATAAGGTGCAAGTAGACTTTGCCAAAGATACCTTTTTTGCTTCTAGGAAGTTAGACGGTGTTAGATGTTTAGCAGTAGTAGATGATATGGGTGGAGTGACTTTGTGGTCTAGACAGGGTAATCAATTTCTTACCCTAGAAAAGGTAGAAAAAGAAATAGCTTCTTTAGGTATGCGTGATGTGGTATTTGACGGTGAAATATGTCTGGTAGATGCCTTAGGTAATGAAGATTTCCAGGGTATTATGAAGCAAATTCGTAAGAAAGACCATCAAATTGCCAATCCTAAATACCTAATCTTTGACACTATTTCCGGAGATGAGTTTAGAACTAAAACGGGTACCCTTAAATATTCAAGCAGATATGCTAGATTAGGAGAGATCTTTTTTGATCCTTCTAGGTATAATCACTTAAAAGTAGTTACTCAAACGGTAATTACCACAGAAGATCAATATATTAATATGATGACTCAATCTGATGCTGATGGCTGGGAAGGATTAATCTTAAGAAAAAATGTTGGTTATGAAGGTAAGCGTAGTAAAAATATGCTTAAGTGTAAATCATTTAAAGACGCTGAATATAGAGTTATTGACTTAGAAGTTGGTCCTTTTAGAATGATTGAAAATGGTTTGGAAATAACCAGAGAAGTTTTAAGTAATGTAGTTATCGAGCATAAAGGTAATAGAGTGTCAGTTGGTTCAGGATTCTCACTTAATGAAAGACAATATTTTTATGACAATCCAGCAGAGATCTTAAATAAAATTATTACCGTTAAGTATTTTCAAGAGACACAAAACCAGGCAGGTAATTGGAGTTTGCGTTTCCCGACAATTAAAGTAATTCACGGAACGAAAAGAACAGTATAATGGATTCGAAACCAACTCCAATGAAAAAGCCTAAATACAAAATAGGTCAGCTAGTATATGTAAATTTTTTAGGTTCTCCTAAATTAAGTAGACTAACTGAGTTGCGTGGTAAACATGGCAGAGATCAAGACAGATGGATTTATTATGCAGTCGACGTTTATGACGGAACGGTATATCCAAATGTAGGAGTAGGTAATACAGAAAAGACATTTAACATTAACATTGAAAAAACTAAACAATTATCATGATGCAAATTTTCTTAAAAGTAATTATCAGTTTAGTGCTTTGGTTAGTGGTAGCAAAAGTATTTTTATATTTCGGTAAAAAAATATTTAAAGATTAGGATACTCCAAAAGGTTATCTTATATTTATGAAGTAATTAAAATTAAATAGTCAATATGGCAACAGTACAAAAACGTTCGAGACAATCGAGAGCATTAGATATGCTTGAAGCTCAATTAAAGAGTGGAGTAAAAACTGAAAAGAAAACTACGGATGTAAAAATTCCTTTAACAGATTCTGATAGAAGAAGAATTGAAAAGGAAATAGAAGTCCTAAAATCTAAATTAGTTTAATTTTAATTGTATGGCTCTTAAGGCAGATAATAAAATTTACTTAAGTTGGGACGACGTAAGTGATTTAGTTGATACACTTTGTGAAAAGATTGTAACTGAACAACCTCAAATTGATTCTATATTTGGAATTGCTCGAGGTGGTATGATCCCAGCAGTAATGGTATCACATAGATTAGGCTTGACCTGGTCAAATGTAATGTTACCTAATACTCTAGTAATAGATGATATTTGTGATACAGGGCATACATTAAAAAATTGTATAGGAGGTTATACCGCAGTGTTGCATCATAAACCGCATACTGCTTGTTTAACTCCTACCATATATGCTTCACTGCATGAAGGTGATGAATGGATAATTTATCCATGGGAAAGAAATGATTCTGCACCAGTGCAAGATTATTTAAAATAATATAAAAAAATCGCCTGAAAATATAGCTAGGTGCATATTTATATTAAATAAAAAACAAAATGACACAAGTCCATACATATCAATCACAATCGTTTAGAATGCTTCAAGGAGCAGGAGCTACAATATGTAATAATGATGTGATTTTAGGCTCTTTACGTAATGATAGTATTACATGGGAACTGAAAAATGGAGGGACTGAGGTATGATATAGGTAATTTACATATTACTATAATTTAAGCCTCGGACCATAAAATCCGGGGCTTTTTTATTGGCCTGGTCATAAAGAATAAATTGCGGTGCTGGTGTTTAACGGTTAGCATATGAGTCTTCCAAACTCGAGGTAAGGGTTCGAATCCCTTGCGCCGCTCCAATATTGGGATGCTTCAGTCACTGGTGTGATAAGCGGTCTGTAAAATCGTTCTGTAAGAGGGTATGGTTCGATTCCATAGTGTCCCACAAATATTAATTGGGTTGGTAGCTCAGAGGCAGAGCGGCTGTTTGTTAGGCAGCGGGTCGAGATTTCGAAATTCTCCCAGCCCTCAAAATACGCCAGTAGTGCAATGGTAGCATCTCGGTCTCCAAAACCGATGGTGGGGGTTCGAATCCCTCCTGGCGTGCGAATTAAGTGTGTAACGTAAATTAGAGATTATGAATAAATATCAAAAAACGCTTGTCGTAGATTCAAGCTTTATGGCGAGATCTATTATTAGTGCAGAGAGAGCATTTGTGATTTCTTATAAAGGTAATGCTGAAGTTGTTTCTGAACATCCTGAAACTTTTGGATTGGTTAATCCAGAGTTAAAGATTAATAAACCTTCTATTATACGTGTTTATAAGTATGTTAAACAGCATATTCATAAAGTGCCTTTAACAAGAGAAAATGTTTATAGAAGAGACAATTTCGAATGTGTATATTGTGGATGTTCAAATATCAAGTTGCTAACTTTAGATCATGTTATACCTCAATCAAAAGGAGGTCAAAACTCTTGGGACAATTTAGTTACTGCATGTAAATTTTGTAACTCTGAAAAGGCTGATTTAACTTTGGAAGAGTTTGGTAAGGAAATTCCCGAACCAAAAAGGCCTCATTATTTAATGTTAATGAAGCAAGTAAATTATATACCTAAAGAATGGGAGTCCTTTCTATTCTTTTAGAATTAATTGGAATTAGCTTATAGTAAAGCAGCAGGGGCTAACCTGTAGAACGGATACGAGAACCGATTCCAATTAAAATGCCTTGGTAGCTCAATGGTAGAGCACTTGTTTTGTAAACAAGAAGTTGCAGGTTCGAGTCCTGTCCTCGGCTCAAAATGATGATATAGCTCAATTGGTTGGAGCACCTCGCTGATACCGAGGAGGATATAGGTTCGAGTCCTATTATCATCACAAATATACTTCTGGTAGTATAGGAGTCCGGTTTATCTAGCCTACCTTGGATGTAGGAGCACGCAGGTTCGAATCCTGCCTATCAGACAAATTTTCTTTTAAGAAGGTTAGGATTAATCAAAAGAATTCTTTATCTTTATGTAAGAAAATAATTAGCCCTCTAGGCTTTAAAGTGAAGCACCTAGCTTTTAACTAGGGAAAGAAGGAGCATTACCTTCAGGGGGTACACAGATGAGATTGTTATTAATTCATAGAGCTACATATTGCGAGCATAGAATTAAATTTGCCTCGTTGGCGTAATGGAAGCGTATTTCTTTTACATGGAAATGGCAGTGGTTCGATTCCACTACGAGGTACAAAATGTCCTTTTAGCTCAGCTGGTCAGAGCAGCTCGCTCATAACGAGAAGGTCACAGGTTCAAATCCTGTATAGGACACAAAAATTGGTCTATTGGTCCAGGGGTATGGATGTCTGCCTGTCACGTAGAAGACTCGGGTTCGAATCCCGAATAGACCGCAAATGGTTTTGAACTTTTTCTTTATGTGTTTGTTTTTGAGGCATTTGACTTTCCATGCCAGTTAGCTTATATGCTGTGTCATGGATACCGAAGGAAGCTGAGTAAAAATGTAAATGCCTTTATATGAGAAGCCTGGTTTCGAGCCAGGCAATGGGTCTTTGGTATAGCTGGTGCGTACGTTAGTCTGAAGAACTAAAGGAGCAGGTTCGATTCCTGCAGGACCCACAATTTAATTGCCGAGTGGTCAGGGACCGGAGATGGCTCATATCTATTTCTAGAATGGCTCGATACCATTACTCGGTACAAATTTTGGGTTATAGTGTAACGGTTAGCACAAATCACTTTGGCTGATTTAGTCTAGGTTCGAATCCTAGTAACCCAACAAAATACATGGTGATTGTAGCTGAATTGGTAAAGCACCTGATTGTGGTTCAGGCGATTGTGGGTTCGAGTCCCACCCTTCACACGACGACGCCCAGAGGACGTAAGTCTTGGTTAGAGATTTATTCTTACAGACTCGGTACCTAAAGCTGAGCGGCTATTTGAAAGAATAGCTTTATGCGCCTGTGGTGGAATGGTAGACACGTTGGACTTAAAATCCAATCCTCAGGATTGGGGGTGCCGGTTCGAGTCCGGCCTGGCGTACCAATGGAAAGTAATGCAACTAGGAGTTGTCACTGTTTGCTAAACAAGTGGTCCGGGAAACTGGATAGGGTTCGATACCTTTGCTTTCCTCCATAATAAATGCCTCTATAGCATAAATGGAAATGCAACATCCTTCTAAGATGTTAAATGGAGATTCGAATTCTTCTAGGGGTACAATAAGAAACAGAGTAAAGCCTGGACAGCGAAAGCAGGGTAGTTTTTAACTTGGACAGTTTCTTTTAGCAGTTTAAGAGTCAGAGCTGACTTCTGCTTATCAAAAATGCTCTGCCACTGCCCGAGTAGCCGAATTGGTATAGGCGCTAGACTTAGGATCTAGATTTTGCGAGTTCGAGTCTCGCCTTGGGTACAAAATGCTCTTATAGTTTAATTGGAAAAACGTTTGGCTACGGACCAGATGATATAGGTTCGAGTCCTATTAGGAGTTCAATAATGGCGTGATGACCGAATGGTTAGGTGCAGGTCTGCAAAACCTGTTATGCTGGTTCGATTCCAGCTCGCGCCTCAAAATAATTTTAAATAATATTAGGTTCCTCCAAAAGGGTATCTTATATTTATGAAGAATTAAAAGGGAAGGTTGGCAGAGTTGGTCTATTGCACCGGTCTTGAAAACCGGAGAGCGTGTAAAAGCGCTCCGTGGGTTCGAATCCCACATCTTCCTCAAATTGGCCCTATCGACTATCGGTTAGGTCGTCAGGTTTTCATCCTGGAAAGTCGGGTTCGATTCCCGGTGGGGCTACAAAAAAAGGGGTTATAGTGAAATTGGCATCACGATAGATTTGCATTCTGTTATTCCGAGTTCGAGTCTCGGTAGCTCCACTAATTTATTAACAAATACTAAATATTATCTATTATGAAAAATTCATTATCTACTAAAGGGTTATCTTTGTCTCAAGCACAATCAATCTCTAATTTGTGTAACCAGAGATCTATCGAATTGTCTAATACATTGTCAGATGTTAATAACGTTGAAAAGACGTTGACAATTGGTTCTGACACTTATATTGAAACTCCAGCAAAACCTTTACCAGGTAACGTAGCTGAGTTAATTCAAGAAAAAGCGAGACTTGCTGCTACTCAAGCTTTTTTAATGGAAAATATCAAAGCGAAAGATTCTTTGATTAAGTCTATTCAAAAAGAGCAATATTATGCTTCAGCTCCGAGACCAACGTCTCCAGAGTATGTTGAAATTGATTTAAAAGAACTTGTTTCTGAAGAGTGGGCATGGAATGAATTATCAGCTGCTGAGTATAATGAATTTTTAGAAGCGGAGGCTTATGCAGCGCACATCGGTCAATTTATCCATAAAGGAGGAACTTTAGATCGTTTAAGAACAGAATTGCCAAAAATTAAAACTTTGGAATTCATGGAAATTGAAACAGGAAAGAAAACTCCTATGAAAGTAGCAGTTCATCACACTTCCGCTCAATTGCTTTCAATACATGAAGAGTTAGCAAATACTCATAGAGAGTATGAGCAAAAAGTAAATTACTTCAAGTCAAAAGTAAAAAATGCTGTGACTAAAGAAAATGCTCGAATTGCAAATGAAAATGCCGATGTAGTAGCAAAGGCAAATGAAACTAACCAAACTTTGCGAGACGAATTCAGAAAGTTAAATGAAGAATGGAACGCTTTCGTAAGAAAAGAAACTCAAGAATTTGAGGCTAAACGCCAAGGAAGAATTGAAGCTGCAGTGTCTCTTAAAATAGACGTTGCTCCTAGATTCCAACCAGTAGTGGATGAGTTTCTTAAAACAATAAAATAGAAAAGTAGTTATGGTACTGAAAGGATAAGCAAACGCCGATACCTGGAAGTTTAATATCGGGAGGTGTAAAGCAATTTATACTTACAAAGATATAAGATACAAATCAACTTTTAATTGATTATAGGCCCCGTGCCTATACAGCCAACTCGCTTCTGTTACAAATTAAACCAAACTGAGATAGAACTCAATAGCTCGACATGTTACTCCTAATGGGAGATTAAAAGTGGCCAGCGAACCGAGACTTAGTTTTTGTTTTTGTCTTTGCTGTAACGGAAGGTCTTTGACATTGATTTTGATTTTGATTTAGTCTATATACTTTATTCTCCCGATAACATAATTATTACCAATATACCGCGGGGTAGTGTAAGGGTAGCACGAAGGGCTCATAACCCTAAAGTTCGGTTCGAATCCGGCGACCGCTACCAATAAGTAAAATGCATTGAAGAAATTCAGTGCATTTCTACTGAAAAATACTTTGGAAATGATTAGGACGTTAATTAAATTATACTTATCTTTATGTATAGAAATTAGAAATAGACAAATTATGAGAACATTAAGATTATCAATCGCTATCCAAAGTCATTTAAGTGACGCCTTATTTGAAATGAGTTTCAATCCTGAAATGGCAGAAAATCGAATTCATTTTGTGAAAACGTTAATTAACCTGTATCCTAATACCGATGTAGAAGTTGAGGAAGCAGAATTGACTAGAATTTATAAAGAACGAATTTTAGGAATTGTTGAAAAATAAATTGAAAAAGATTAGGACATAAGAAATATTATCCTTATCTTTATATATAGAAATTAGAAATAATAAAAATTTAAAAATTAAAAATTATGTATTTACAAGTAACGAATTCGAAATTAGCAAAATTTAACCAAATTGGTACCACTTCAAGTAAATTGATGTCAGACTTAGCAAATATGGGTTGGAAATTATCTGACTGTAAAGTGTCTGAAATTAGAAAAGAATTAGTCGAAGCCAATTATAAATGTGTAGATGGTAAGACTTCAAAAAGATTTTCAGTAAAGTAATTTAACCCAAATAAATTTAAAAAGTATGAAAGCTCAATCAATCCAACCAGGTCAGACAAATACTATTAGTTTTGGTAATTTCGCAATAGTTTTAGAAAAAGAACAGTTACATTATTATTCAGATGGTGAAATTACCAGAGTAATTGATGTAAGCTATGAGTTCAATTATAAAGATTTATTTGATTTAGGAACAAGAATTGCTACCAAGAACACCTTAGGTGCTGTGAAGTTTGTAAATAAAAGAGATGTAGTAAAAAATTCTAAATAATGAAGAAATCAAGTTATAGAGTAGTCCCAACTCAGCACGAAAAATTTGGTGCGTGTTGGGCTATTAAACAAGGTAAAGTAGTTGTAGGTACTTTTATTAGTAAAATAAAAGCCGATCAAAAAAAGATGGCACTAGATGCTTTAGAGCAAGAAGATTTCCTTTTAGGTAAGACAATAAATCAAGAATTAAAAATAGAATTATAATGGCGTATGCAGCAATAGTCACTAGACTTAAAAATGTAAGACCGCATTCCAATGCTGATAAGGTGCAATTAGCAACTTGTCAAGGTAATCAGGTCGTAGTAGGATTAGACAACAATGAAGATGCTTTAGGAGTTTATTTTCCTACCGATGGGCAATTATCTCATGAATTTTGTTTTGCTAACAACTTGTATCGTAAAGCAGAAATGAATAAATTTCCAGACGAGAAGCCAGGTATGTTTGACGAGAACCGAAGAGTTCGAACACAAAAATTCAGAGGTGAAGTGTCAGACGGTTTTTGGGTTCCACTTCATCAATTTGGGTTTATTCAAGTTACTGGATTAGACGTTGAAGGTTTTGAATTTACTGAATGGAAAGGAATTCCTATCTGTGATAAGTATATCAACCCAAACACTTTGAAATTAGCTAGAGAGAACCAAGGTAAGAAATTAAGAACTGCAAAGTCCTCAATTATGTTCAAAGAACATTTTGATACTGCCCACTTTGGTAAGCACGTTCATGAATTTAAACCAGGTCATAGAATTGTAGTTACTGAAAAAGTACATGGTACTTCTGGTAGAGTAGCAAGAGTTCAAGTAGATAAAAAATTATCTAGACGAGATAAGATTGCTAAATTTTTCGGAGCTAATGTAGAAGAAAAAGAGTGGACTTACCTTAATGGAACTCGAAGAGTTGTGTTAGAAGAAACTTCTGGAACTCAATATCATGACCCAACAATTAGACAAAAAGCGTTTTCTTTGTTCAAAGACAATTTAAGAAAAGGCGAGTCTGTGTTTTTTGAGATTGTAGGTTATGAATCTACCGGAGCCGCAATTATGCCTTCAGTTGATACAACTAAATTAGGAGATAAAGAATTTTCTAAATTGTTTGGAAAGACAATGTCTTACTCTTATGGGTGTGAACCAACAGAACATAAAGTGTATGTGTATAGAATTACCAACACCAATGAAGATGGTCAGTCTGTTGATTTAACTTGGGATGATGTTAAGACTCGTTGTGAAGAGTTAGGAGTAAATCATGTTCCTGAATTGTTTATAGCTTCTATAGAAGTAATTGCCGCATATTCTAAATCTAAAGATGACAGAGATATTTATAACTTATTAACTGAAATTGTAGATACCGCTGCTAAAGGAGCTTCTGTAATTGATCCTTTTCATATTAGAGAAGGTGTATGTGTTAGAATTGATAATTTTGGTATGACTCCAAAAGTGTACAAACACAAATCTTTTGAGTTTAAAGTGTTAGAAGGTATTGTAAAAGATACAGGAGTTGTTGATATGGAAGAATCAAATTAATATAATATGAAAGAAGAAAATTCAATTTTAGACACTTATATGGCAGGATTACAAGGAAGTGATATGAGCTCTATAATGTCGACAGAAATGTTTAGGAAAATTTTAGAAGTTGCTAATGAAACTGTTGAGTTCAATACTAATAGTATGCTGTATCATAAATTGCAGCAACTTAACAAATTTATTGCTGGAAAAGTTAGTGAATCTAGACCAGGTATTGATGACACTATTTGGGTGACGACGATAGATGGTAGGCCAGGCAAAATGTCTTTAACTTCTGCACAATTTTTAATTGAAACTAATTTGAAATTAGCAGAAGCATCTAAAGAGTTTAAATTAGATACTACCGTGGCTCATAATATTGGTCAAGTGTCAAAATCTTTAGGCTTTAAATTTCAAGAAAGTAAAGTACCGTCTGATTTAGATTATGGTTCTTTATTTCATAAGTTTAAATACTTAACTGATTATAAGCGAACTCCTTCACAAAATTCACATATTCCAATTTCAGAAGATATATTAGAAAATAATAATGATGGCATTGGTTAATTTATTGATAATGCAGTCGGGTAATTCCGGCTGTATTTTCATACGTTAAGCCGTCTAACGCCTACGTAAATTAATTAAACTAAGCTCCAAGGATAAAAGATACACAGAATGATAAATTACACAAAAGAAGAGATTAAAACAATAGAAAAATATAAAAGAAGAGTGCATAAACAATATCCAGGCGCGTTCTTAACGCAAATTAGAAAGGGGTATTATTCTATTGTGCAAGAAAAAACCGATTTTTCTGTTGTAGATGTTTTAGAAGAGCAATTGATGCCTGCTCAAATCAGTCCATTATTAGCTTGGGAAACGGCTCAGCTATCATGTAGAATATCACAAAATTTGAATAGAACTCATCCAATGCGAGCTGAAGGTAGAAATATGGCAGATAAAATTGCTAAAAAATTAAAACCTGAATTTAATTCGCGAAATTCAAATGATTAGGATATTTATTTGTATAACCAATTAGTTACATTTTATGTTTAAGAACATTTTTAAAAAAAATACTGATTCTGAAGTTATGACTGACGATGACGTAGCTGTAGAAAATATTGAAGTTATCGACAGTGAAATTGTATATCCTAAATATAATGAAGAGGTTGAAGAAGCTCTTTCATTTCCAAATTTAGATCAAGACCTTGATCAACAAGAATATACAGAAGAAGAAAATCAATTACTTAACGAAGAAGTTGAGCAAGCCACAGAAGAATGGGATATCTTTACTTCACCTCAAGTTGTAGGCTGGTCTTCTAAAGAAGAACAAGAAACTCTTTTTGACGCCGCTTTATGGTTAGCATCAACACCAGGTCTATCTATTTTAGATGTAGGCTGTGGTCGTGCTGATTTGTATGTTAAGGCAACTGAAAAAGGTTTAGTTTACAAAGGAATTGATTACAATCCAAACATCATTAATATTGCACAGCAAAAGTATCCAGAAGTATCTGTTGAGGCTCTAGACGTGTTAGATATTGATGCTGGTGCGGATTATGACTGGGTGGTGGGCTCAGGATTGTTTAATTTAGCAGTTAAAGACCCAGCAAATTATGCTCAGGCAGTTGTCGCAAAAATGTATGACAAAGCCAAGATCGGTGTAGCATTTAATTTATTAACAAGTATCCCAGAGGATATTGCAGAAGAAGACAAACAGCAATTAGTTGTTTGGGAGCCAGCCGCTTGGTTAGCTTATTTGGAATTGACTTATAAAAAAGTTATATGCAGAACCGATTACCTTGAAGGAGATACTACATTTTACATTTTAAAATAAACATTATGATTTTAGTTTATGTGATTACTGCAGTTTTATTAGCTGCAGGTGCCATTTTTTATAATAAAATGGACAACAAATTTAAGCAAGAAATTGCAGATCAAAAAGCAATCGTTACTGCACTTCAGGCGCATGTAGATGTTTTAACAAAAAAGAGAGATCAATTAGTAAATGATTTGAGAAGTTATACTTCTACAAAACAAGTATCTGAAAAGAAAGCTCCTGAATTTCCAGTAACTGAATCAACTCCTGAAGTTGCTGCGGCTCCAATTAAAAAGAAAAAGGTTTATAAAAGAAAACCAAAAGCTAAAGTAGTAGCAGCAGAGTAATGGCAGCTCCTTTTGAATCATTTATCAATCATGTAATGTCTAAACAAGACACTGCAGATAAGTTAAGACAAATTACTCATGTACAAAGTCCAACTAGCAGCAGTTTAGGTGAGTCTGTTAATTCAATGTTAGTCGAGCAAGAATTTGCTAGTCAATTTGATTATAATGGATATGATTCAGAAGAGAGAAAACAAAAAGTATTGGAGAAGTTGTATGAAGTTCGATCAAAAATTTCAAAAACATTCAATCCAAATCACAAAGAGTATATGACTGTTCTGCTATGTATTAAATATGTAGCAGAAGGTTATGCTCTAACACCAGAGATTACATTATATCTAAATACTCTTTACAAAAATGTCTAAAACAAAACTAGTTGAGTTAATTCAACAATTTCTATCTATATCTGAAATTGCATCATTAAATGAAATTAATGGTATTGTAGATTCAGAAGACCGTCAAAGACAGTTAAGAACGTTTTTCCATAAACCGGAAATATTTTTAAAATTAAAGCACCTAACTGACCCGGCTTGGCTATCTTATGAGATATTTATTAAAGGGAAAGCGTATGAATTTTAAAGACTATATAATATCAGAATCAGATTATTCATTCTTTGACAGTTTGCCAGAGGATGAAAAATTACTGTTCATGTATGATTTAATATGTGAAGAGTCGTATGGAGTTGGGTCAGACACTTTAGAAGAACCAAATTCTAAATATGATACCGCAGAAATTAAATCTGATTTAGATAAATTTGATACTATAGTTGATACATTTAAAAGTAAACTTCAGACTATTGTAGCCGCTTCTATTTCAGAAAAAGCTCCTGTTAACATGATATTTTTAAATGATAAGCTTATTATCAATTCAGAGTCTTTAGCACTTATCATGGATACAGTTAATCAAATGATATTAACTGGTTATTTATTATCAGAGCAAATATTAACAAAACCACAAAGAAAAGTATTTCACCAACAAAAATATTGTAAAGTTTATACAATGTTAGGTAAGGTAAGTAGAATTTCAGAAAATTAAGTTATGATTCCAACTTCAACGAATTTCGTGCGCTTCAATGACAGCTTACTTCAAATTTTACGATACTACCCAGAATCCAGGGTAAGAGATGTAGACGGCATTAAAAAATGGCTAAATGCGGATATTGCTATTCGCAGAGAAGGCATTATGTATTTTTGTCAAACTATAGAAGATGCTTTAGAAGAAATTGACCAGGTCGTAGAAATTGAAGAGACTGCTCAAGAAAAATAAAATAAGATTCATTTGGTATTATCGAATGAATTTCTTATCTTTATACTATATAAAAAATAATAATTAAAAAATACAAGTTATGGGTAATATTGGTTATGCGTGTATTAACATGGCGCTAGGTTCTAAAGGTATACTTACCGGAAGAGCAATGCGCAAAGCAACTTTAGAAGAAAAAGGTATTGAGCATGCTTCAATGTTAGCATTGAAAAATGCTTTAGATTTAGAGACTATCCTTAAGTGGAACGTAGCTAATGACATTTTCTTTTTTCGATTAGGTAGTGATTTATTCCCATGGGGCAATAAAGTCGACGTATCTACATTTCCAGACTATAACGAAATATGTACCGTGTTAGCCCGTTGTGGTCAATACGCTACTGACAATGGTGTGCGTATAACGACTCACCCAGGTCCATTTAATTTACTTGCATCTCCGCGTGAAGAAGTAGTACTCAATACTATTTTAGATTTAGAGATGCATGGTAAACTATTTGACTTAATGGGTTTGTCTCGTACTCCTTATAATAAGATTAATATTCACGTTGGTGCAACTTATGGTGATAAGTATACAGCAGCTGCTACATGGTGTAAAAACTTTTATAGGCTATCCGAGGGCGTCCGAGCCCGTTTAACTATTGAAAATGACGATAAAGCATCTATGTATTCAGTGCGAGACTTACATGAGTTGATTCATATGAAAACAAAAATACCAATTGTTTTTGATTATCATCATCATACTTTTTGTGATGGCGGTCAATCTGAACAAGAAGCTTTAGAGCTTGCTATGTCGACCTGGTCGAATTGTAAGCCTGTAGCACATTATTCTGAGTCTAAAGCAGTACACGAATCTAATGACAAGCTTAATCCTAGAGCGCATTCAGATTACGTTACTAACTATATAGATACTTATGGTAATGATATTGATATTATGATTGAAGCTAAGGCAAAAGAACAAGCTTTATTAAATTATCGATTGCTGCATAAAAATACTTTGCAAAAAGAGTCTGTTTCATAAACAGTTACATAATTATATTTTCTTTTATTAATATTATAATATTTATTATTATATTATTATACTAGTATTATAATAAATTTTATTAACTATAAATTATAATTTGCCATGCGCTACAAAGAAAACACCGTTAGAAGGCTAGAAGCTCAATCTCAAAAACTAGCAACACTAGAAAGAGCAATTTCAAATGCTGACATTTCCGGTCCTGATGCAATTTCATTAATTCAAAACATTAGAAAAGAATTAGACTCTATTGTTGAACGATTAGGATTGGAATCTGATGAATAAAACAGTACTAAAAATATTAGTAGGATTTGTCGCGCTTGCATTAGCTGCTTGCGCGGCATTTTTTTCTATAGTAGGTTTATCTAAATTATTTGCTGGCGCTATGTTAGCAGTAATAGCAATGGCATCTACTCTGGAAATTTCCAAATTGGTTATTGCTTCTTATCTTTATCAACAATGGAAAATTGTTAATAAGACATTGAGAGTGTATTTAGTTTCTGCTGTTGCAATAATTGCTATAATAACTTCTATAGGTATTTATGGATTTTTATCTGGCGCATATCAAACAACAAAATCTAAATATGATTTGACGCAATCTATCACTGACAGTTTAAGTGTTAAGAAATCTTATTTTGACACTGGGTTAATATCATATCAATCACAATTAGATAGCAAAACAAATCAATTGAATAGTTTATCTTCTATTAGAAATTCTCAAGAACAGCGAGCATCAAATTTAGTTAATTCTAATAAATCATTTAAATCAGTAGATAAGTCAGCTTTAAATACAGATAAGTCTATTAAAATTTTAAATAAAGAAATTGCTCAGTTAAATGATAGTATTGTAAAATATTCCACAGAAGCTTCTAAATTAAAATTGAATATTACTCAAGCAAGTTTAAAAAATGAATTATCATCAGAGTTAGGTTCACTTACTTACATTTCAAAAGTATTAAACGTACCTATGGATAAAGTTGTTAATATATTAATAATTTTATTTATGATTGTATTTGACCCACTTGCTATTTGTATGGTAATTGCATATAATCAGTTAAATGAATCTAAACCAGATAATGAAGATAATTTAGATGATTTCAGTGATGAAGAACTAGCTGAAATAGTTCAAGATATACAATCAGAAACACCCCAAGAACCAATCGATTCAATTCCAATGGATATTGTACCCCAGGAACCTATAATTGATGAAGACGCGGCTAAGACAGCGGCTAAATTAGAAGCTAAAAGAGCACAAGATCAATCAGCATATGGAGTTAAGATTTATTAATTAAATAAAAGTTATGAGAGCAAAAACAATTAGAAAAGTTGCAGAGTCAAAGTACAAATCTAAAATTAAAGACAATCAAAGAATAATGATTTGTCAAAATTCAATACCTGGCGGTAAATGGTGGAAAGGTACTGAATGTAAAGAATGGGTTATAGTATCTGAAAAAGCGACTGCAGTTCTATGTCACAGATGTGTAAATTTACATGTAGAGGCGCCTGTTGAAAGAGGAGCTTCAAATCGATCTGGTCATCCTAAAGGTTGGAAATTTATGAAATTATATGTAGCTCAAGATGGTACTGTATTTCATAAAGGGGTTGAGCAAGCAGACTTAAAAGGAACTATGCCAGTAACTGTTATTGAACCTAAAGTAGAAAAAGTAAAAATGTCACTTCAAGAAAAACAAGATGCAATTTTGTCCTTAGGTTTGGAAATTAAAAGTTTAAAGTCAGAATTAATTGTCGAAACTCGAAAAGGTAAAAGAGCTGAATTAACTAGAGGTTTATCAAAAGCAACTCGTGCTTTGAAAAAGTTAATGTAATATCTTTTAATTACAAAAGGAAACCTTATATTACTTTAAATTAAAAATCGATATGACAAAAACTATAAAAATGGACACCATTTATGATGAGCCAATAAAACCAAAAAAGAAAATTGTTGATTTAGAAGATTCAAAAAAAGAAGATGATACTTTCAATGAAATTGACTATGGATTAAATATAGATGATTCTGTAATTTATATGCATGGAGATATTATGTTAGGGTCACTATTTGATTTTATTTCTAAAGTAAGAATTATTCTTAAAAATAGACCTGAAGAAAAATCTTTAGATCCAATTAACTTGTTAATTAATTCCAATGGCGGTGATGTATATGAAGCTTTAGGTATAATTGATTATATTGAATCTTTATCTGTACCTGTTAATATTGTAGCTAGAGGAAGAGCAATGTCTGCAGCTGCAATGATTTTAGCATGTGGTACTGGAAAAAGAATTGCTTCTAAATTAACTACTATTATGCTTCATGAAGCATCAGCTGAAATATTTGGTAAGTCTGCAGATATAAAAGCAAATGCAGATCATATAGATGGTTTAGAAAATGACTTTTATACTATGATGGCTGAGAAGACAAATCAGACTGAAGATTTTTGGAGAAAGTCATGTAGAAAGGATTTCTATATTTCAGCAACTAGAGCAAAAGAGTTAGGAGTAATTGACGAAGTAATTTAAAATTATGAAAATAGAAGATACTGAAAAGCAATGGGATAGATTAATTAATACCATTGACACTTATATTGAAAGTCCTAGAAAAGAAAAATTAACTAAAATGTATGAAGGTTTAGCAGAAAAGATTTGTACTGCACCTGCATCATCACATTCAACAAGACATAATTGTTTTCCTGGAGGTTATATTGATCACGTAAATAGAGTAGTAAAATGTTCATTAGAGTTATATACAACTTGGCAAGCTTCTGGAGCAAACGTAAGTAATTTTACAAAAGAAGAGCTAGTATTTGCAGCCTTGAATCATGATTTAGGTAAAATTGGAAATGCTAAAGAAGATTATTATATTCCAAACGATTCAGATTGGCACGTTAAAAGAGGTCAAGTATACAAAATCAATGGAAGATTGACTTTTATGAAAGTTCCAGATCGAAGTTTATTTTTACTTCAAGAATATGGAATTGACGTTTCTGAAAATGAATTCCTTTCAATTAAATTACATGATGGTTTATATTCTAAAGGAAATGAATCTTATTTAATGGGAGGACTTCCTGAATTTTCACTTAATTGTGATATGCCTATTTTACTACATCATGCAGATCATTTAGCTACTTTAATTGAAGGTAATCTAAATCACACTCCAGAAACTTCTAAACAAGAACCAAAAGTAAAATCAAAATTGTCTAATATCGGAGATCAGGTTACAAATGAAAATTTAAAATCTGCCTTTGATGAAATATTTGGAACACCATGATAGCAGTAATTTGTATATTGATTTTGATTATAGCCATAGGAACTTATGGCATTATTAATTTATTAAAACAATTAGAACAATTAGAAGATCAAGTATCTTTTTATATAGACGTAGTAGATACGGTTAGAGAAAAAGTATTAGATGTTCAAGTTCAATTAAAAGAAATTGATATTAAGGGGTCATTTGAAGCTGATGATGAAGTTGGATTTGTATTTAAAGAAATCAAAGAGCTAGCAGATGACTTAACTAATACAATAAATGAAGCGTATGAGCGATAATATAGAAGAAGTGATAATTGAAGCTCCAGTAGCCGAAGTTATCACAGAAGTTTCAGAACCTAAAACAAGGGGACGGAAACCTAAAAATAAACAATACTTTACAAAAGAAACTGAAAATGCAATTTTATTGTATAATCAGTTAGAAAACGAATATGAGCGTAATAGACTTTATGATGCTGAAATTAAATATCCATTTGATAAGTTAGTAGAAAACATTATTCATACTTTTAAATTTTATCACTTTGATGTTCCTTATGAAGATGTAAAACATGAAGTGGTAGCTTTTTTAAATGAAAAAATACATAAGTATGTCGACCCTAATAAGGGTAAAGCCTTTTCATATTTTTCTATTATTGCAAAGAATTATTTGATTATTCATAATAACTCAAATTACAATAAATTTAAAAATACTGAACCTACCGAAGCAATTGACGATGCTAGAAATATTATCAATGAAGTTTTGAGAGAAGAGGAAGTAGCTGAAAAGAAAGAGTTTATGGATTTGTTTGTAGAGTATATGGATAACAATTTAAACGTGTTATTTAAAAAGCAAGCAGATATTCAAGTAGCTGATTCAGTTTTAGAGTTGTTTCGAAACAGAGAAAACATTGAAAACTTCAACAAAAAAGCTTTATACATTTTAATTAGAGATAGGACCGGAGTCAAAACTCAATACATAACAAGAGTGGTAAATGCAATGAAAAATGCTTATGCTGAAATGTATTTTACTTATAAACATACCGGAAACGTTTCTTTAGATAAAGCGAAATTTAAAAAATCAGAATTCCTAGAATAAAGATATTTATTTTAAAGGAATTTATGGATTTTGATATAGAAATTTTTAAAGGAAAGAAATTTTCCGATTTGATGAAAGACATTTACTCTAACAGTTCTAAAAAGGACCGTCAGATTAATATGTTGATTGGCGAGTTAAGACCGCTAATTAAAAACATAGGGGACGCGACAGTAATTGTACCTTTAATCAAAGAATATATAGAAGTAGGTGTTAAGAATGATGAACACCTTGTAAAACTAGCCGCTGTAGTCCAACGGTTAGTTTCTACTAACAATAGAGTACAAACTGATACTGGTAATTCTTGGATTTTATCTGACGAAGAAAAGAAACAGCTTTTAAGTGAGTTAGATAATCTTGCACAAGATGAAGAAACTATTAATAAAAAAGTAGTTGATTTAACTTCACAACAAGATCAAATCGAAGCAGAACTTAACGATATTATAGACGGATTGAATTAATATGAAATATGAAATCTCAGCCGGCGAAGTTTTAGAAGTCATTTATAATGATGATAAACCTAATTTAATATACGGTTTAAAAGTAAAAGAATTAGGAGGAGGTCCAGCTTCTGATGTAGCTGAAGTTACTACTATAACTGCAAAACCATTAAATATAGGATTTTTAAGAATACCTATTGTGGGTGAAGCTGTACTATTAATTAAAGCTCCTTCCTCATATGGTACCTCAATTAGAAATACTAGCGATACATACTATTTAGATGTAGTATCAATGCAATCTAGTATACACCACAATTCATTACCTACTCAAACTGCTAAAACAGTACAAAAAAATATGACTTCTGGCGATGCTGGAAATTATAATTCTGCCGCTGCGGGTAACATTAACAAACCTAAAGACCCTAAAGTAGACGATAACTTTTCAGAAAATGCAAAAGTACAACCACTGCAGCATTATATAGGTGATATGTTAATTGAAGGTCGATATGGAAATTCAATTAGATTTTCTACAACACCTAAATCAGGTAAATTTACAGTTCAGCCAAAATGGTCAAATGGTAAACCTGCCGCCCCAATTACAATATTTAGAAATTCTGTTCAAGAAAAAGGCGGAAAGATAAATGGATTTATTACTGAAGATTTTAATAAAGAAGATAATGTAATAGTTCAAGCCTCTGGACAAAATATAGAATTCGAGCAAGCTTCTAAAGTATTATCTTCAACTAATAAATATAGTTTAACTTCATGGAAAGATGAGAATTGGGGAACCACTCCACAAACCTTAATTTCATCAGGTAGAATTGTATTTAATAGTTTTCAAAAAGAAATTATAGCGTTTGCTAAAAAAGGTATTGCATTGTCTTCTGAAACAGCTATTACAATTGACGCTAAGGACATGGTGTCTCTTAATGCTAAAAAGATGGAATTAGGAACTGGTTCCGAAGAGCCTTTAATTTTAGGTAAAAAATGGAAAGCATGGATGGAAGATTTAATAGATGCTATTGGAGATTTAACTGATATATCTCCGGTAGGCCCTTGCGCTCCTACTAAATCAGATCCACAATGGTCAAAGATAGCTTCTTTAAAAGCAAAAATACCTACTTTATTAAGTGATATTTCATTTACGAAAAAATCGTAAAATACTAGTAAATTAATAAACTAAATAATTATTAAAAAGAATAATATGAACTCAAAAGATTTTATACAAGCGCTTCGAAAAGTAATTCGTGAAGAAGTTTCGACCGCGGTTCGTACAGAGTTAAAGCAGTTTGGTTCCGTGATTACAGAAACAAAAAGACCTGTCAGACAAGAGCAAGCGCCTACATACACTAACACATATAAACCAAAACCTAAACCAAAGCAGACATTTTCAAAAAATTCTATGCTTAATGACATTTTAAATGATACTGGAGGATTTCGTTCTGAAAACCCTTATGCATCGTTAAATGAAAGTATGGTTGATTATAGTGGAGATTTTGATGAATGGCCAACAATGCAAATGGGAGCAAGACCTTCAATGACTATGTCCAAAGCTGCTGCAATTCCAACTACTGATCCAGAAGGAAGACCTATAAACCCAGCAAATGTACCTGAGGAAGTAGTTAATGCAATTACAAAAGACTATTCAGCTTTAATGAAAGCAATTGATAAGAAAAAAGGATTATAATGTCATACGAAAAAAGATATAACACGATTGATTTACTTCCTGATGTAGCAGTTGGAATTAAACTTCCAATGCTAAGATCTGACGGAGTACTATTCGAGTTATCTTATTCAACGGAAGATCAAATAATTTCAAATTTAAAAAATTTAATTCTTACGAGAAAAGGCGAACGTATAATGCAGCCTGAATTTGGAACTACATTACAAGATTCTTTATTTGAACAAAACACGGAATTGTTAGTAACTTCTATTAGAAATTCTATACAAGATGCAGTAGCATTTTGGCTACCATATGTTAGTATTGATACATTAACAGTAGATCCTGTTATAGCAGTTTTAGGAAATCAAGAAGATCATGGAGTAACAGTATCAATTTCAGTTTTATTAAATGGTCGAAAATCAGAACAATCAATTACATTTTTAGTAACAGCAAATTCAATTGAATTAATATAATATGACACAGACTAAAAAAGATATAAGATATCTTAATAAAGATTTTGGACAGTTCAGAGCAAACTTAATTGAGTTTGCAAAAAATTATTTTCCAAATACTTACAACGATTTTAATGAAACCTCTCCTGGTATGATGTTTATAGAAATGGCATCTTATGTAGGCGACGTTTTATCATATTATACGGATAATCAATTAAAAGAATCGTTTTTGCAATTTGCAGATAATAGGCCTAACATTTTAGCATTAGCACAAAATGTAGGATATAAAACAAAAAACACAATTCCGTCAACAGTTGATTTAGATGTATTTCAATTACTTCCAGCAAAAAATAGCGCAGAAGGAAAAGTGCCTGATTGGGCTTACACTCTTACATTGAAAGAAAATATGATAATAAGAGATGATAAAACTAATTCAGAGTTTAGAACGTTATCTTTAGTAAATTTTTCAGTATCTAGTAGTTTTAATCCAACAGAAATTTCTGTATATCAAGTTAATGATGTTGATAATACTCCTGAATATTATTTATTAAAAAAGAAAGTTAAAACAATAGCAGGTACAATTCAAACTAAAACTTTTAATTTTGGAAATGCTAAAAGGTTTGATAAAATATTAATTGAAGACACTGATATTATAGAAGTTCTATCAATCACAGACTCTGATAATAATGAATGGATTGAAGTTCCATTTTTAGCTCAAGATATGGTATTTGAAACTATTTCAAATACTGTACAAAATGATCCGGAGTTGTCAGCGTATAATGACGTTCCATATCTTTTAAAATTGAAAAAAACTGCTAGAAGATATATAACTAAATTTCGTTCTGATAAAAATTTAGAAATACAATTTGGACCGGGAGTATCGGATAACGACGATCAAGAATTAATTCCTAATCCTGATAATGTAGGTTCTAGTTTAAATGGATTACAAATTCAATTTGATCATCCTATAGATCCTTCAAACTTTATGTATACTAAAACATATGGTATAGCTCCTTCTAATACAACATTAACCGTTAAATATACGACAGGTGGAGGACTTAAATCTAATGTATCTGCAAATACATTAAAAAATATTGCTTCTATAGAATATCAAATAGACTCACAAAATTTAGATCCTACATTAATAGGTAGAATCAAAGCTTCAGTTGCATGTACCAATCCAACTCCAGCAGCTGGAGGTAAAAGTGAAGAAACTTTAGAAGAGATTAGACAAAATGCAATGGCTACTTTTGCTACTCAACAAAGAGCAATTACTGCACAAGATTATATTATTAGATGTTATTCATTACCTCCTAAATTTGGGTCTGTTGCAAAAGCATATGTAATTCAAGATCAGCAAATTAATCCTGATAATGGACAGCAAATGATTAATAATCCATTAGCAATTAATTTATATACTTTAGGTTATAATAAAGATGGTAATTTAGTTGAATTGAACCCAGCAGTAAAAGAAAATTTAAAAACGTATATTAACCAATATAGAATGTTAACTGATGCTGTAAATATTAAAACAGCGTTTGTAATTAATATTGGGATAACGTTTGAAATTATTACTTTACCTGAATATAATTCAAATGAAGTTCTAATTAAATGTGTTGATAAAATGAAGTCAATATTTGACAGTAAAATGTGGCAAATTAATCAGCCAATAGTAATGTCAAAAATATATACTGAGTTAGATAGAGTTGAAGGTGTTCAATCAGTTACTTCAGTAAAAATATTAAATTTATATAATACCACAGACGGTTATTCAGGAAATGTATATGATATTCCAGCTGCGACAAAAGCAGGAGTAATTTATCCTTCATTAGACCCAAGTGTTTTCGAAGTAAAATATCCTAACTCAGATATAGTAGGTAAAGTCGTTTCTCTATAAAAAATTAAATTATGATTTGGTCAATACCAGCATTACAAGATACAACCATATATGAAAAAGATCAGTATAGAAATGCAGGTCTAGATCAAATATTAGAACTTCGAAGAGAAGGAAATTTTACTACTAGCAGTTTTACAGAATCTAGGATATTAATGAAATTTGATATTTCACAATTACCTACAATATTATCACAAAACGGAATTTCTATAAATGATATATCTGCTAGTTTAAAATTATACACTGCTCAAGAATATGAACTACCAGCAACTCGTACGATAGAAGTAAAAGCTTTAGTAAATAATTGGAAAAATGGGTCTGGATTTCATTATTTCCCTGCAGGAATTCAAAATTCAGATTCAACTACAGACGGAGCAACTTGGATTACTACTCAAGGCACTGGATCTGCAATATGGTCAACAGGATCTGGTATTGATACTAATTATAACAAAAATCCAGGAGGAGCTTCTTGGTATACTTCTTCTATAGTATCACAATCATTTAGTTACAAAACTCAAGATGATGTTAATTTAGATGTAACTCAAATAGTAAAAAATTGGGTTAATAATGTATATGACAATAATGGAGTTGCAATTACATTAAAAAATTCAGAATTAACAGGTTCAAATATACCTAATACAAATATTCAATTTCATTCCTGCGATACTCATACAGTATACGAACCTCATTTATACATTAGCTGGACTGGAAGTTTAACATATTCAACAGGTAGCTTAGGAGCAATGACTTTTGAAGACGACCCAATTGTATATGTAAGATCATTCAATGCAGAATTTTTAAAAGATAAAAAGAACAGAATTTTAATTGCATCTAGACCTAAATATCCTAGACCTGCATTTACTCAAAATTCTACTTTTGCTGGAATTAAAGCATTGCCTAAAAACTCGTATTATCAAATTAAAGATGCTCATAATGATCAAATAATTATTCCTTATAGCGAAGCAACTAAAATTAATACAAACACTTCAGGAAGTTATTTTGATTTTTACACTACAATGATGTATCCTGAAAGATATTATAAATTTGAAATTCAAGCAAATTTCACAGACTTTACAGATTACTTTTCATCAAATGAATTTATTTTTAAAATAGTTAAATAAAATGGCAATATACGAATTACATGAATTTGATAAAGATAAAGTATTTACTGGAGAAATTAAACCTTCAAAAGTAGCACATATAAAATATAATCCTTACGAAAAAAATTCTGTAGGGCAGACTGTTATTGATATTAATAAAGATTTAAGTCATGTTAGAAATTTTATAAACTTAAATACTACCAAAGCTTCTCAAGAAAAATTTAATCAAGTTGTTGATATTGAAATTAAAGAATTTTTACCTACTTTAATCGACACTACTATTACAGATTTATCTAATAAAGTTTCTGAATTAGAAGGAGTTAAAGCAGAACTTGAAACAATTCATGTATTACATACAGAAAAAATAGATAGATTAAATAATCAAATTGCAACGCTAGAAGCTAAAGCAACAATGACACCTAAGGTATTAGTTAATAAAATACCTGATACATTATTAGCAAAAAGTACATTAGTATCTAGTACTGCTAAAGATAGGTTGCTATCTAAAGGTAGACAAGCTATAGCAGTTATTGAAGCTACAGGAAACTTTACAATATATACAGGAGAGTTTGATGAAAATGGTATACCATTGCCAAATACCACTCCAGAAATTCAATTTCAAAAATCAGTTATTGACAGTGATCAAGTTAGTTTTGTAAATAGATCATATCCATCATGGGGTTCATTTATAAATACATATGGAATTTGGCCATCAACATCTAATGAAGAAAACACAAACGGCACCTTTAAAAGATATGTATATATAGAAAAAGACGGTAATTATGGATTTAATACAACTGCTGACAATGCATGTACTGTCTATATAGATAATGTAAAAGTTGCTACGGGCGAATCATTCAGAGCTAATATACCTAACGTAACTAGTCAAAAAGTTTTATTAACTAAAGGATGGCATGCATTGAAAATTGCATATTATAATGAAACTGGCCCTGGAGGGTTTGCTTTAACAATCACAGCGCCAGACGGACCGTTAGTGCCAGTAACAAAACAAGTTACTACTAAAGAGTGGGTAAGAGATACAATGGGCGGTCAATACGGATTTGGCTTTCAGGAATATAAAGATGTTACTAAAACAGTTACTGTAAATGAACCATCTCCGAAAGGTGGAATAATATGGGATACTAGAACATATAAAGCAGCAGATTCTAGAAACTCAACACTTCCTATAGAAGCGAATGGAGCTCCTTACGTAATGTGGATATATCCAGGAGCTACAGATAACGACGGTCTAGGTCAAATTGAATTAGCTAAAACTAAACCTTCTTGGGAGTTAATGTGGGGTTCAGGAAGAACTAAATTATCAAAATTAGCAAAAGTCGTTTTAGATGATAATGGTATTTTAAACCTATATGAAGGAAAATACTTAGTGTGGTCATCATACGCATTTTAATACCTACAATCTTTAACTTTAATATTTATATTAAAGACAAATATAAATGCTGACAGTTTACACAAATCAGAATGAAATTCTAAAATCAACCGGAGCTACTCAAGGTTCTAGGTTAGAAACTGTTGATAAAGAACTTCTTGATGTAAGGAATTTCGCTATTACATTTAATAAAGGAACTCTCCCTAATTTAGAGATGCACGTCTATACACCAGACGGAGTATATTTAACAGGAAATCACAAAACTTTATACAAGATTGAAAACAATGATACTACCTCTCAAAAGGTAGCATATCAACATTTATCAATAGACAATGTAAAAGAGTTAGATGCTTTAGGAATTTCTAGAGGTCAGTATAAAATTGTATATAATTTATTTGATAACCTTTTAGGTTCATATGAAGGGCAAAAAGCTTTTATAAAAGAAATATCTCCTTCTAGAAGAGAATTAAGAGTTCAGCTATCACAATCAAGTCCAGGTCTTTTATCTCAATTAAAATCTTTTAAAAATAGATGGGAGCAATTAACTAATGATGATATTTTTGATTCATTTGTTATTAACTTTGGATTTAACGAAACTTATCAAATTATTAATTTAAGATTTGATACAGATTCTGACATACCTGAAATTGTCGTAAAACTTTACGAGCCACTTACTTCTAAATTTGGAGAAAAATCTAAAATTTGGTTTTCGGAAGAAATTTTAGTACCTATAATAGAGTCTGTATCTATTGTACCAAAACATATAGGAGACCCTGTTAATACATTAGCTGCTCCTAATTTTGAATTAGAAGGAACTGACGGAGGTTCAATTGCTACTAATTTTAAATCTTGGAATGATTTACTATCTGAAAATATGTCTACTTCTCAACAGCTAGTAGATAACTATTTTTCAGGGTCTTTATCTGGAATTAAATTACATATAAATTACAGAGACTTTTCTAGCTTTATTCATTATGGGTCAGCAGTAGAAAGAGTTAAGAATTTCAAATATAAATTAGAGTTAATTGAATATTTTACAGGACAATTAGATTCTTTAAAATCTATAGGAGATACTGAAGTCGTTAATGTTAATATACAAGACACTTATCAAAAACGAAACCGAGTAGTTTCAGGATTCGATGATTTTGAAAAATATTTATTTTTTGAAAATTCAGGAAGTGCATTATATTCTCATGTAGATAATACTTCAGGTTCTATTAATCCATGGCCTAAAAAAGGAATTTCAAATACTACTTATACTTGGGCAGCTGCTTTTGAATATTGGAGTCAAGCTTACACGACATGGAATACATATGCTTCATATGATCCTTATAGTTATTTCGCAGACATAGCAGAAACAACATCTACTGCGGGTACAGACTATTACTATAATTTGCTAGAACAAGCTGAAATCTACGATAAATTTAATGTGCATGCCTTAACAAATACAGTGCCAATGCAAATTCAAAATTCGTCTGATGGTGAAGATTATGCATTGTTTGTAAACATGATATCGCAGCATTTTGATATTTTATGGACTTACATTAATAATTTAACTTCTATAAAATATAGAGAAGAACACCCTAAAGATGGTATGCCTGATGATTTACTTTATCACGTTGCAAACTCAATGGGATTCAGTCTATTAAATGGTAAATCTACTTCTGAATTATGGAAATATTCGTTAGGTACAAATTCAGACGGAACTTTAAATTCAGATTCAATAGCAAATGTTAATACTTTATCTGACGAATCTAATACCAAAGAAGTTTGGAGAAGAATTGTAAATAATTTACCTTATATATTAAAAACAAAAGGAACGTCTAGAGCAATTAAAGCTTTAATGACCTGTTTTGGTATACCACAATCCGTATTAACTATTAAAGAATATGGCGGGCCTTCTACATTCACAGACAATGACCATTTTCCAGAATATGTTCATGATGTGTATCATAAAGCATGGAATGCAAATGGATTAACTAATTTACGTCTCCCAGGAAATAATTTAGATAACGGGACTGGAACTTTAGTAACTCCTAATACATTAGAATTTAGATTTAAAACAGATAATAATTATACATATGACTATGGCAATTCATATACAATATTACAAACACAAAATAGTGTCGTAACATTACAACGTCAAAATAATTACAATAATTTAGGTTCAATAATTTATACTGATAGTACTAATACTATTCAAGTTAATAATCTAGAAATATTTGATAACAGCTGGCATTTGTTAACAATAGATCAAACTAACGGTACTATCACTGTAAAAGTAGCTAAATCATTATACGGTAAAACGATCTATATAAATTCAGGTTCATGCCTTCAATTCTTACCAGTTTTTAGTAATGCAAATCCAATTGAATTTGGGTATGCATTTAAAGGTCATATACATGAAATTAGATTATGGTCTGGTTCGTTAGATGATAATACTCTTATTGAACATGCACAATCTCCTGCATCTTATACATATGATGTTAATAGACATACTCGAGCAACGGGTGAAGAATCTTTAAACCCATATAAACATTTATTGCAAAGATTTACATTATCAGATTCTAATTTTACAAATGGAAATTATTTTTATTCCACTCATCCAAATCAAACTATAAACATAAGTGGGTCAGGAGCACATCTTTATGTAACCTCACCTAGTAATTTTGTTTTAGAAGGATTTGAAGAAACGTATCATACGCCATCTCCTTCGCTAGGAGGTTCAAGTTTATATACAAACAAAGTACGAATTGAATCTTCTTCATTAGACCCTAATAAAAGATTAAATACTAAAACAAGGGTAGAAAAATCTTCATACGACAGATATTCTGTAGATTCAAATAGAGTAGGCGTTTACTTTTCTCCTCAGACTGCAATTAATGAAGATATATTCAATCAATTAGGATATTTTGAAATTGACGATTATATTGGAGATCCAGGAGATACTTACAATGAATCATACAGTGAGTTAACTACCTTTGCTAAAGACTATTGGTTAAAATATGAAAATCGAAATGACTTTGAAGCTTATTTCCGAGCTTTAGAAATTTATGATTTTACTTTGTTTAAGTACATTAAAAAATTACTTCCACAAAGGTCAAATGCAGTGGTAGGTTTAGTTGTAGAACCTAACGTTTTAGAACGAAGTAGAGTAAGATTAAATAGAAAACCTACCATTGAAGATTTAACTCATGAGACAGTCGTTGCTGAATTCAATCTTCCGATGGGTATGGAATATGAAGATTTATTAGGAGCTGTTGAAGAAACAATTTTACCTCCTAATTTTGATTATGATGCTGATAAACAAGCTGTATTAAATGGCATTCAATTAGATACTAATATAGATTATGATAATATAGGCCAAGCAGAATTGTCTGGAATTGCGTTAGAATACTTAATGGATTATGATGCTAATAAACAAGGATTGATATTAAATGCAGGAGTGCCTGTATTAACCGACTCTAAAATAGATAAAGCTAAAAACGGAACAATTTCTAGAAAATTAACATCTACAGGAACAGTATCTAATATACCTAAAACTACAATATCAACTAAAATTGATACTATTAATAAAACGGGTAATTCATGGATTCAAAATAGATATGTTGGTCAATATAAATTGACACAATCTGGTTCATATAGCCCAATACAAAAATTCGTGTCTGGTTCTAGACAATCGAACACATTACAAAAATTGAATTATTTTTATAGCACAGCTGCTTCAGCCTCAGCACAAAAACCATATTCAGCTTCATATTCATATGCTGATGTACATAGAGAACCATCAGCCGGTTGGAGAAACGCTAGATACTCTGGATGCAAATTATCAGCAGCTGCAATTAACGTTAATTCAGCAGAAACTGTAGACGGTGGACCTGTAGTTAAAGTAACTAAAGTTAATCCAAATAAAATTGTATTTGCAAATGGTCAGTTAACAACCGTCGACGAGGCAAACACAGGAATTAAAAAGAAATCAATTTAAAATAAAAACTTAGATTTTTAAACATTACATATTTATTTAAAAGAAATTATATTATGGGATACTTAAATAATAGCACGATTACTGTCGACGCAATTCTAACAAAAAAGGGTAGAGAATTGCTAGCACGCGGTAAAGATGAATTTAAAATTACTCAATTTGCGTTAGCTGATGACGAAATTGATTACGATTTGTGGAACCCTGCACATCCATTAGGAACTAATTACTATGGAATTATTATTGAAAATATGCCGTTGGTAGAAGCAACAGCTGACGAATCAAATATTATGCGTTATAAATTGGTAACATTACCAAAGAAAACTGCAAGAATACCTGTTATTTCAGTATCACAAACTTCTGCGACACTAACTTCTCCAGGTCAAGTATTCTCAATTGTTCCAACTACAACTAACTTTACTTCAGGTAATGCAACTTTAGGATATACTGCAATTTTATCTAATTCAGATGTATGTTCATTACAAGTTGTTAGTCCAGTAATGGCAGGTGTTAGCCCAACAGTACCTAGATTTATTGGGGATGCAGAAGCTGCGACATCAGTATCAGCAGTTGGATTTAGCTTTAATATTATTGCAAAACAACAATTAGTTTCAGACGTAAGTGCAACAATTACATTAATTGGAAACGAAACAGGAGGAAGAACTACAGTAACAGTAACAGTTAAGAAAACATCATTAGCAACCTCAACAGGTACGCCAATTACTAATGCTAGATAAATTAATAATTTTAATTAAATAAAATACTAGTATGATAAATATAGCAGCCTTAGAAGGTAAAGCAATAGGAACTAAAGAATCTGCAACAGTTTTTATAGTTCAAAACGGCAGAAAATTCGGATTTAATAGTCAAAATGGATATGATACATATGCAAAACTAAACCCGGGTTTAGGTCTAGGTCCTACATTCGGGCCAGGCTCAACAGTTTTAATTGTTACTGCAACAGATGCCGCGTCAATACCTGATGGAGGATTTGTTAATGATCAAGGTATACTAATACCTAATGACCCTGTGCCAACAGAAAAAATGCAAAATGAGTTAGAGCAAAGAGCTTTTGGAATGGCAAATGAAATGGTAAAACAGATCAGAATGCAGCAGCAAGTAGCCGCTTCAGGAAGAGTATTTACTAGATTTGAACCAGTATCTGATATATTAGAAAACCAACAAGTTCAAGTAACTTCTGGATTGTTTTCTTCTAACGCCGCTACATTATCCGCTGTATTTACATCATCACTGCAATCAACCACTTCAAAAAATTATTATTACGAGGCCTGGAACGGAATTGCAACTACATCAGAAGCTCAATTTTCAGTAGCTTATGGACATAGAAAAGGTTCAGGCTCTTCAGCAGCTGGAACACAAAATGACTCTCCATCAAGAGCAATATATTCACAATATAGATTGTTGCTATTGAATCCAGGAGACACTGTCTTTACATTTAAAGATGGTACATCATCAGATTCAATTTATGCAATTAATTATAACAGATCAAGAGTAAAAGATAGATTAGACCCAGGTAACTGGCAAATGACATTAGCTCAATTATCAGGTTCGACTGTACCAAACGCTTCACATACCGGTTCAAATGTTAAAGTACAAACATTGAATCCTAATTTTATTACATTAATTGATGATTCAGGAGATTTATATAATTTAGGTACTGCCGGAACAGGTAATGTATACAATATTGTATCAGGGTCGCTAGCAAATGGAATTTTTAATCCAACTGCGCCAGTATATTATGGATTAATGTATCCAACTTTTGGAGTAGCTATTCTTAACGACGTCGTATTAAATGCATCAGCTTCATTTAACTCAGTAACAGGTTCAAATATAGCAGGAGATAATGCATGGAAATTGTTTACTTCTATTTCCGGAGCATTTAGTGCAAATGCTACCAATTTTGCAATGCAAGCTAGAAATATTGAAACGATTACATCAACTCATTATTTCGTTCGTGTAAAAAATGGAGAATATAATTTTTCTAATAACCCAACATTTACGACAGGGTCTGTAGGAGAATTTGCTCAAGCTACATTTATTGGAGATCCTAAAACATATTTAACGACAATTGGTATGTATAATGATCGACAAGAACTGCTAGCAGTTGCTAAATTGTCTCAGCCAATTCAAAAATCATTTTCAGTTGAAACCTTAATTAAGGTTAAATTGGATTTCTAATAACAATTAATTAATACAATATTAATATGATAAGGTACGTAGATAACAGTCTAGATAATTTAAACGACGGCTCTTATAACCCTGGAGGAGACAATTTAGGAGGAGGGTATGGAGGCGGACGTTCGTCTAATGGCTTCGGAGGATTTTTTGGAGGCTCGACACGTGGCGGCGGTTTAGGAGGTTCTTTCATTCCACCTAGACCAGTAGCCACTCCACCAAGACCAATGCCGGTACCTGTAGTAGTAACTCCAACGCCTACTCCAACTAATCCAACGCCTACTCCAGTAGTAGTTCAGCTACCACCGCCACCGCCGGCGCCAGTAGATATTATAGTTAAACCGGAAGTTAGAGCAGAAATTGAAGCTTCAGCAGCGCAGTTAGCTAATGATATAGTTAAGCAAATAGTTGATCAACAAAAACCAGCAGAAGGAGGCAGAGTATTTTCTAGATTTGATCCTACAACAGATATAGTTGAAAATCAAAAAGTATTTTTAACGACAGGATTGTTTTCAAATACCACATACGGAGTTTCAGTTAATGCAGCAACAATGTCTGTAATGTTTACTGGGTCAATTCAAAGCGCAGCATCTAAACAATATTATTACGAAGCTTGGAATAAGAATTTTAATATTTCAGAAGATGCTGAACCACAATTTTCAGTAGCTTATGGTCATAGAAAAGGTTCAGGTTCATCAGCTGCGGGTACTGCAAACGACTCACCGAATAGAGCAGTATATTCACAATATAGGCTATTAACACTAAACCCTGAAGATACTCAATTTACATTAAAAGACGGAACTTCGACAGATTCTATATATGCTATTAACTTTCAAAGAGCTAGAATTTTAGAAAAAGTAGATCCAGGTAACTGGCAGTTAACTTTAGGGCAACTTTCAGGTTCGTCAGTAGCAAATAATGTGCATACCGGTTCAAATGTTAAACTAGCAAATAGTCCTGGTTTCGTTTCATTAATTGACGATTCTGGAGATACTGAACAAGACAATGTAACGACAGTAGGAAGAGTAGTTAATGTAGTTTCAGGCTCTATATTAAATGGAATTTATAATCCTTCATCACCTGTTTATTATGGTTTAATGTACCCAGATATGGGTATTATTATTTTAGACGGAAATAAATTAAATACAAATCTTTCATTTAATACCGTTACTGGATCTAATATAGCTGGTGATAATGCATGGAAATTGTATACTTCTATTTCAGGAGCATTTAGTGCAGATCCACTTAATTATTCATTTCAATCAAGAAATTCTGTAGTTAGAACATCAGCGCATTATTTTGTAAGAGTAAAAAATACGGAATATAATTTTTCTAATAATCCTACTTTTGTTACTGGTTCTGAAGGAGCTTTTATGCAACCAACTTTTTTAGGAGACCCGACAGTGTATATCACTACGGTAGGTATGTATAATGATCGACAAGAACTGCTAGCAGTAGGAAAATTATCTAAACCAATTCAAAAATCATTCTCAAAAGAATCTTTGATAAAAGTTAGATTAGATTTCTAAAAATTTATAAAATATACCATTAAGTAGACTCTTTGATATTTATATTAAAGAGTCTATTTTACTATATATGGGAAAACCAGGAGTATTTAAAAAAATAAATGATCAAGATAAAACGATCACACCATTCAAGGTTCACAGATCTTGGAGTTATGAAACTACAGCATCTTTAGAACAAGACAGTATACGAAGATTAGTAGCTATTAAACCTAATCATGCAGTTTATGACGGAGGAAAAGTTACATTAGATTCATGGCAAACTCAAGCAGAATCAGCATCACTATTAATTAACCGATCTTTAGATTCTGAGGCGTCAATGGTTTGGTATAGCTTAAATCATTTATATTATAAGCGAGCAGGCCGGCCGTTTGAAACTTTTGGATATTCAGATCCAGCAGCTATAGAAAGAACTATATTTGACGAAGCTTCTGTAATTTCAATACCTCAAGTAAAATTTGGAGAAGCAATTCAACCAGGTTCAGTAATATTAAATATACAAAATGCAGTTTCTAAAACAACAATGTCATTAGTAGATGACGGAAAAGGCAATTTAATAGATACTGCATTAAGCAGTTCTATATCTAATGAATTGTTATATTTAGGATTTAATGCAATGACTTATTCTCCATTTTGGAATGGAAACCCAACTTCAACTTGGTATAATGAATTTCCTGAAGTTGTAGCTCCTGTTCAAAATGACACTACAATTCAAGAATTAGAAGTTATTGGTAAAAATCTTTTAATTGTACCTGCAGATAAAGGATATAATATAATAGGTAAGGCAACTTCATTTCCATATGGAAACACTGTATTATTCAATCAAAATTCATATATACGAATTCCTAATAATGACACTTTAAATTTTAAACGAAGTGAAGATTTTGCTATTGGAATGTGGTTAGGTCATAACAGTATAGCTTCTGCTCCGAAAACTGGCAGTATCTTAACTAAACGAACTACTACAAAGAAAAATATAAAAACTGCTAAAGGAATAAATCAATTAGCTGATTATAATTTTCCAATAAGTCAATATCCATATGACATTAGAGTTTTCAGTGGATCTACATTAGAATGTAGAACATCTGACGGCTCACAAATAACTTCAATTACTAGTTCATTACCTCCTAATAATCTTAATCATATACTATTACAAAAAACAGGTTCTAATTTTCAATTGTATGTTAATGGAGCTTTACAAGGATCTAAAACAATGTCTAATGAAAATATTCATAATGAAGCTGATATATTTATAGGTTCGTTAGGATTAACAAATACAGGAGCTGTAAATCAAGGATATAATGGTTCTTTAGATGAAGTTATAGTATTTAGTAAAGGATTAAATCAAACAGAAATCAGTCAATTATGTTATACAGGATCTTTAAATTTAATGACTACTAATACAAATGCAGTTGGTAATGTATTTTACGAACATGGAATGGTAGTAATTTCAGATCCTAGAACAAAATATACTTCAGGCTCATTTAAGTTATTTAATGATGCTTTATATAATTACAAAACAGGTCAGCAGCAATCTGGATGTTTAGATCAATTTTATTTTGAATATAATTCAACAGTAACTTTATATGAACATGAATATGTATGCAGAGCAAAAGAAGATGAATTTAATTTTACTTCTAACGCTACTATAAGACAAAATAACGATGAAAATTCAGAAATTCCTAAAGATTTTGTATCTAACGAACATTTTGCTCCTTATATAACGACAGTAGGATTATATGACAAATATGGTAGATTATTAGCAATAGGAAAATTAGGAACACCAATTCACAAACGAGATGATGTCGATCTTAACTTAATTGTTAGATTTGATATGTAATAAAAATAAATGTTATGGCAAAAAGAAGAGCACCTTACAGCGTAAAAGCAGTAGCAGCAAAATATGGATTCAGAAGTGGTTTAGAAATGACTATCGACGAATCTTTAAAATCAAGGGGTGTAGACGGAGAATATGAAAAGCATATTATTCAATATACTAAACCTGAAACAAAGCACAAATATCATCCTGACTTTAAATTGCCAAATGGCATTTTTGTTGAAACAAAGGGTAGATTTTTGACTGCTGATAGAAAGAAGCATTTACTAATCAAAGAACAAAATCCAAATTTAGATATTAGATTTTTATTTCAAAATTCTAAAACTAAAATATCTAAAGCCTCTAAAACTACATATGCAGATTGGTGCATCAAGTACGGGTTTAAATTTGCAGATAAAGAAATTCCAGATGATTGGTTAGTTTAATTTTGATTATGCGAAAGATTATTATATATTAGTCTTGATGGTAAATACAAAGTTAATTCATTTAATAGATTCGGTTTTAGGAAAGGGTAAAGTTACTAATAAAGGTAACCAAGCTCACTCCTGCCCGTTTTGTCACTCTACTAGACGTAAATTAGAAGTGCAGACAGTAACTAATGATAAAGGAGAAAATCCATGGCATTGTTGGGTTTGCAATAAGTCTGGAAAAAAGATATCTACACTGTTTAAAGCGCTAAATGTAAGCAGAGATAAAATAGCAGAATTATATAAGTTACTTAACACCCAACCCAAATATAGCTCATCTACAAACTCCGCTTATACAGCATCTACGACGGCCCTAGACCTGCCTAAAGAGTATATTCCATTATATAAACATTCTGAGACAACCGAGTACAAAAATGCTATTCATTACTTAAGATCAAAGCGAAAAATAACTTTATCTGAAATAGTAAAATATGGCATAGGTTATTGTGAGTCAGGAGAATATGCTAAAAAGATAATCATTCCTTCTTACAACACTGAAGGCAAATTAAATTATTTTGTGGGAAGAGCTTATTATGATGTAGACTTTAAACACAAAAATCCAGACGTATCTAAAGATTGTGTTGGATTTGAATTGTTTATAAATTGGGCACTTCCTTTAGTTTTAGTAGAAGGCTCGTTTGATGCTATTGCAGTTAGAAGAAATGCAATACCATTATTTGGAAAGACGATATCAGAAGACTTACGTAAGAAAATTATTGAAAATAAAGTAAGTCAATTGTATATTTGTTTAGATAAAGATGCTCAAAAGCAAGCATTGCAGCATGCAGAATATTTCATGAATAATGGAGTTCAAGTTTATTTTGTAGATTTGCAAGAAAAAGATCCTGCTGAAATAGGATTTGAAAAAATGTGTAGTTTAATAAAACAAACGCCTCCATTAACCTTTGAAAAATTCATTGAATATAAATTATTCGGATAAATGTATATAGAAAATTTAGTTACCAACATAGATAAGATAGATAAAATATATCACATAGCTGATATTCACATTAGAAATCTTAAACGGCATGAAGAATATCTTACGGTATTTAATAGAACTGTAGATAAAATTAAAAAAACAATAGGTCCAAATGATATTATCTTTTTAGGAGGAGATATTGTACACGCAAAAACGGATATGACGCCTGAATTAGTTCAATCAGTTCAAGAATTTCTTAAGATGTTTGCTGATTTAGCTCCTACAATATTAATTACAGGAAACCACGATTGTAATCTAAATAATAAATCTAGATTAGATGCTCTTACTCCTATCGTAAATGCACTTAATCATCCTAATTTATATTATTTAAAAGAGTCTGGAGTTTACAAATTAGCTGATAAACATTTTACAGTAATGTCAGTTTTTGATAAACCTAAAGATTTTATTAAATCAGATGAATTTGAAGGAGATTTTAAAATTGCATTACATCACGGAGCAGTAAATAACGCTTTAACTGATATAGGATTTAGATTGGTAAATGATCATGTTGATATTGATACATTTAAAGGGTATGATTTAACACTTTTAGGAGATATTCATAAACCTAATCAGTACTTAAACGAAGAAAAAACTATTGCATATCCAGGTTCACTTATTCAACAAAATTATGCAGAAGCTTTAATTCATGGAATGTTAGTTTGGGATACGAATACATCTCAAGCAGAATTTATGGAAATTGAAAATGATATGTGCTATTATACTTTAGAAGTTAATGATAGTAAATACGATCCAATTCCAAATGAATTGTCAGACAAATTAATTAGATTAAGAATCAAGTCTCAAAACACAGAATCTGCAGATTTAAAATCTATAATAGGAAGTATAAAATCTAAATTCAATGTAGAAGAATATACAGTACAAAAAATTAATGATTTAACTCAAAACAAATCTAGGGTACAAAAAATTAATATTGGAGATGTAAGAGATGTAGAGTATCAAAATACGTTAATTACTAAATATTTAGAAAATAAATTTACTTTAGAAGATGATGTGTTAGACGGCGTTCGTCATGTTAATAGAACTGTAAATTCAGGATTGCCTACATTAGAAATAAATCGAAATGTATCTTGGATTCCAAAAAGCTTTGAGTTTGCTAATATGTTTAGCTACGGAAAAGGAAACTCTATAGATTTTACTAACATGAAAGGAGTGTATGGATTATTTGCTCCAAACGCAGCAGGTAAATCTACGCTATTAGATGCAATTACATATTGTATATTTGACAAATGTGGAAGAACCTCAAAAGCAGTTGCTGTTCTAAATAATAGATCTGCTTCATTTACATGTAAATTCAATTTTGAATTAGATGGTAAAAATTACTTTATTGAAAAAATAGGAACAAGAGGAAGAGGTAATCACGTACGAGTTGATGTTAATTTTTACTCCGTGGATGATTTAGGTCAAATAACTTCATTAAATGGAAAAGAAAGAAGTGAAACAAACGATCATATTCGAGGTCTATTAGGAACCTATGAAGATTTTGTGCTAACTGCATTGTCAGTACAGAATAACAATTCAGGGTTTATTGATATGGCTCAAAAAGATAGAAAAGATTTGCTAGCTCAATTTTTGGATATTAATATCTTTGAAGATTTATATAGAATTGCTAACGATGACATTAAAGAAGTTGCTACGTTAGTAAAGGAATATCAGCGTCAAGACTTTGGTTCGCAGCTAGCACAAGCAGTTAATGACATTGAGGCATACACAAAAGAGCATAAAGATTATCAAATAGACAAAAGTGAATTAGAAAATAAAATAGATACGCTAAATCAAGAAATTCTATCTTTAACTTCTAATTTAGTTCCTGTTGATACTTCAATTACAAACAAAGATAGATTAGATGAATTAAAAGATCAAGCTATTTTATTTTTAAGTCAATTAGAAAAAAGCGAATCGGATAAGTTAGGTGAATTAAAAGTATATAAAGAATCTTTAGATGAATTGAAAGAAAGTATAAAAGCGTTTAACATCAATGAAATTCAAGCTCGAATTGATGTTCTTGACGGATTACATACCACTGAAAAGAATTTATATGGTCAGGTAGCAAAACTTAAAGCTGAAGTCAGTAATAAGTTAGACAAAATGAAAAAACTTGATGATTTAAAATATGATGAGAATTGTTCTTTTTGTATGGATAATGTATTTGTTAAAGATGCTATTGCTACAAAAGCTTCAATTGAAGAAGATAAAAAACATGCTCAAACTATAGTAGATAATTTACAAATTATCAAAGATAAAATAACTCAACTAAAACCTTCTATACAAGAAAAAGAAGATTATAACAAATTAAATCAAGATATTCACAAAAAATCATCTTTGAAATCTTCAATTGAATCTGAATTGCATCAAATTGCAACTAAACATCATCAAGGTGTTTCTAAATTAAGAGAAGTTGAAACTAAAATTGCAGAATATTTCAAACAGGAAGAAGTTATCAAAGAAAACATGATTATAAATAGTCAGATAGATTCTTTGAATAAAAAAGTAACTGATTTAAAAGATGAATTAAGTATACTTAATGATGATATTTTAACCTGTCATTCAAAATTATTACTATCTGACAAATTAAAAGAAAAAGCTGAAGAGTCTATTTCTAAATTAAAAGACTTAGCACAGCAGTATAAATTTTATCAATACTACTTAGAGGCTGTTAATCGAGATGGAATACCTTACGATTTAATTACTTCAGCAGTTCCATATATTGAGCAAGAAATAAATAATATCTTAAGTCAATTAGTTGAATTTAATTTGATGCTTGAAATGGATGGTAAAAATATTAATTGTTATATTGTGTATGATGATGATAATTTCTGGCCAATAGAATTAACTTCTGGAATGGAAAAGTTTGTTTCTTCATTAGCAATTAGAACTGCATTGATAAATGTATCTTCATTGCCTAGACCAAACTTCTTAGCTATTGATGAAGGGTTTGGTGTTCTAGATTCAGAAAACTTAAATTCAATGTTCAACATGTTTGATTATTTAAAAACTCAATTTTCATTTATGTTAGTAATATCACATATTGATTCAATGAGAGATGTAGTAGACAAATTAATTGAAATAACAAAAACCAACGGATCTTCAAAGATCTATTACATTTAGATATTTATTTAAAATAGATATTTAATAAAATGTAATGGCTAAAAAAGAAATATTTTACCAAGGGTTAGACGCAATTCCAGTTATAATTGAAGATACTTCATTAACTTCTCCTGATTATTTTAGAGTTACAGACCTACCTACACAATTAAATGCAGGTACTAATGTGTTTAAATTTAAAGGAAATGTATCTTTATTTCCTGAAAATTCTGCTGTCTATATAGAAATATTAGATGCAAATGGATTACCTGTTTATTATGAAGTAGGTATTGATTTAGAATCTCAAGAACAGTTAGCAATTGTTACAGTATTTATAAATCAAGATACTACACCAGGAAATGGAAGTATAATAATTTGTAGTACATTAAATCAATCTGCTGAAGGTCAAATTTTAGACCCATCTGAAATCAATTTAAGATGGCAAGTTCCAATATATATTGATATATCTAAAAGGAATGACGGCGAAATAATATTCAGTGAAATTCCAACTGTAACTGTATCTAGTAATTATAGTCAAGTTTCTGAAATTGAATATAGAGATTTAACTTATAACGGTAGTTTAGCATCATTAAGAAGTAAAGAGCAAACTCAAACCGTAAAAATGCAGTATGGTGTTGGTAACGCAGCTACGTATTATTATAACAATGATACTCCAATGCTTGTACTTAACAATGACAAAGGCCCGTTTGTATTAAATGAGCCAAATAGAGGATTCGTAACTTCTTCTTTAGCTGCTGTCATTAACGTGTCTTCAAGCTACATAGTCAGTTTAACGCCTAGCACAGCGAGTGTTGATGTAATACCACAGCAAGTATCTTCAAGTGTTATTTCATTTACTGGGTCTGCTATATTTGCTCAATCATATGCAACTCCTGGAACAGGTAGTCACATAGCTATTTTAAAAGATCCAATGTCATTTGCTATTAATAATAGTAATGACAGATATTATCCTAGCTCTGCTACAATTAGTAATTTACATGTAACGTATACATTATCTAAAAAAGCTGATAATATATATACATTTGAAAATAAAACTCAAAATACATACAATTCAGTTAATGTTAATTTTTCTAAATTAACGCCATTAGTAGGTACAGTAGCCAAGATAAGATCTTATTATAAATCTTCAGGTGTAGGTGAATATATGTTATTAAATGAAACTGATATCACTCAATATGATACGGAATTCGGATTTAATACAGGTTCATTATCAGCTACATTTGCATTACCAACTACACATAAAGGAGAGAAAATAGATTTTAAATTTGAATTTATATCTCCTACAGGATTTGTTTCAAAGCAATATGCTGAAATAAAAAATACTACATTTACAGGAGGAAATAGTTATATTGCCGGCGATGATAATTTAATTACAGGCTCTTTATATGTTGCTGGTTCAACAGGATCTGGAGTTCATATTTCTGGAAAAGGTAATGCTGCTATGATTCGCAGCATAGGGTATGAAGGATTTGCAAAAGCAGTTGCAGGTACAGGAAGAGGTGGATTCGTAATTTATTCAGGTTCAGTTCAGCCTATATTAAACGCTTCTGAAAATTATTCAGGAGTAGGAATTGAATTGTTTGCAAATACTTCATCATATTTCAAATACACAACTTCAGGTTCAGGATTGTTAGATATTAGAACAGATAAATTCTTTTTAGGTAGCACTAATCAATTTATTTCCGGAGCAAATGGTAATATTGAAATTTCATCTTCAAATTTTCATTTAGATGCAAATGGAAATGTTAATATGTCTGGAGATATCAATGCAGTAAATGGTATATTTGAAAATGTATCTATTATTGGGCAAGTGCCTTCAAGCTCTATTGCATCATCTATAAGTAAACAATGGTTATTAGAATCATGGGTCACGTCATCTAGCGACAGATTCAATATTCAATTTGCAATTACTTCATCTGGTAAGCCATATAGTTTTACTGCAGGAGGCACATTTAAAACTGGAATGTTAACATGGACAGCATCTATAGAATCAGGTTCAAAAAATACTTATATAGGATCTTTAGATTCTTCTAAAGTATATGATCCATTTCCTAAATCAAGTTATTTGATTGGAGGAAATCCAGATTTAGTAACCCTTGAACCTTATACATCAGCTTCTGTACATGTAAAAAATACATATCCATATTCAGCTTCATTCACTTCAATGCTAAATTTTGGATTTACTGGGTCTGCATATAAAGGAGGATATGGGTTTGACTGTAAACCAACACCTCCAACTGGATTTAAAAAATGGGCCGAAGTTCATGGAACTTATAACTTAAGTTCATATAATGGTATTGGAATGGAAACGACTTCAAGCACCAGCCATAGTATTGTTAATAATCCATTTTATCCAAATATAGGTACTGCGGATGGTATAGTATTCCCAACCCCACGCGTTAGTTACATACCAAGCTCTTCTTTATATTCTGAATCCAGTTTGCCGTCTTATTTCAATTCCGGTAGTAGAAATGCAGGAAGAATTCAAACAGATGATGCAGTATATGACGGTGCATATACTTTTTGTATAACTAGCGAAATTATAACTTTAGATTCGTCATTAATAGGATTAGATTCATATGGAAGATTAATTAATGAACCGCTAGGTATTCAATTTGCTGCTAAATATTGTGCGTTAAGCACATATACAAAACTATGGGGAGGATATGTAAGACCTGGAGGTGACCCTTCCTCCTATTCCACCACCAGTAAAACCAGCGGAGCTAGTTATAGACCTATAGGAGCTACATGGCCTGAATATTGGAAGCGAGATATTAGATGTGAATTAATTGGAATTGACCCAGTCGACGCATCTGAAAGTGTAATACTATCACAAACTCAATCTACAACGGGTACCATTAATTGGTCTATGTTTAATATACCTTTATCATTAGCTTTAACAACAGAGACTGAAGATGATATTGGGTCTCAAGTTATTTATAATAAATTTAGAATTAAATTATCTTGGAGAAAAGGATGGAGAGCAGATACAGAAGATGACAAAACTTCAGGGCTTATAAGATTTTCTGAAATTAGAGTAATTAATTATCCATCATCTGAAGGGCTGCATGTACCAACTTTACAATTAGAAGACAGTGCATTTTTATCGGATAAACATTCTACGCAACATTACGGAAATTTTAAGCCATCAGAATTAAATGCATATGATTTAGGAAGTGATTTACTTAGTTGGAAAGATATATATACTTCAGGAGTAATTCAAATATCAAATAAGTTTGATCAAATTAAAGTTGGAAATAAAGCAGGTTACGGAAATGATGGAGAAAATTCAACATTTATAGGCTTTTATGCGGGAGCTAATTCGTATGCTAATGATAATTCTATATTAATAGGAAATGAAGCTGGTAGATATGCTAACAGTTCCGCTTCAGATGTAGTGTATATAGGAAAGGCAGCTGGTAAATACGCTTCTGACACTTCAGCTTCTATTTTTATTGGAACTGAAGCTGGAAATAATTCTGAATACGGAGCTTCATTTTCTGAGTATAGTGTTGCAATTGGGGAACAGGCAGGTAAATTTGCATTTAATGCACCACAATCTATTATGATAGGAAGCTCTGCTGGATTCAGTGCTAGTATGGCAAGTAATTCAGTTATAATAGGAACCAAAGCTGGGTATGCTGCGGATACAGCTCAATATTCTATATTATTAGGTTATCGATCTGGTTATGCTATGACTACCGCTAATTCTATTGGATATAATAATATAATCATAGGAAATAATATTTCGCTACCAAGTTCAACAAATAACTCATTGAATATTGGAGGAGTGTTATTTGGAACTGGATTATATGACGATTCAGCCAATCAGTTTGCCGCTAATCCGCCATTAACAGGTTCAGTAGCAAATGGTAAAATAGGTATTAATACACGAAATCCAGCATATAATTTAGATGTTTCTGGTTCAGGAAGATTTACAAATACATTAACTGTAACAGGTTCTTTGTCTGTAAAAGATTTATTGATACTTACACCAAGAACAACTACCCCAACAAGTCCAGCAACAGGCTCTCTTATAATGTCTGCTTCGGGCGCATCTGGAATGTCTTTATTTGCATTTACAGGTAACGGCACAGCTGGAGGCGGCTGGGGACGAGTAGTATTGTCTTCTTAAATCATCAAATGATTTTCCCTTTGCGATATTTATTACAAAGAGAAAGATCAAATGGCAATATCTAATTTAACAGGTCAAAAACCATATCAATCATTTCGGAATTTGATGCAAATATCATCTTCCGGGCAAGTTTATGATGGTCTAGGAAATTTAGTTACGTCTTTACAATTAACAGCATCTTTTGTATCAGGCTCTTCTAATAGCGGAGGCACTGGAGCAGGATTTCCGTTTTCAGGATCTGCAGTAATTACAGGCTCTCTTTTAGTATCAAGTTCACTTACAGTAACAGGATCTTTAAATGTAAGTGGATCAATAACTGCAAATTCAGCAATAATAGGAATTGGAACAACTGCAATAACAACTCCTAGTTATGGATTCACTCCAAACATATCGATAGCTATGAATACCGGATCTTCAGGAGCGGTATTAGGTTTAAGAAATACTTCATCAAGTTTACAACCAGGAGATGCTTTAGGGACTATTCAATTTGCAGGTACAGGAGATACAACAAATATGTATGCTTCTTCTCAAATTAAAGCAACAGTTACACAAACTCCAAGTACTGGTAATTCAGGAGGAGGTAATATTGCAATACTAACTAGCCAAGCAAGTAGTGGAGCCATTCTATTAGAGAGAATGCGAGTTAATTCTAGCGGACAAGTATTAGTAGGACTAACTTCTTCACTAGATACTACTTCTAAACTTATAGTAAGTGGGTCAACTTCTCTATTAGCTTTACTAGTAGGATCAGGTTCATCAAATAGTACACCAATTTATGGAGCTGCACCAAATGCCGTGATAGGTATGAATACCGGATCTTCAGGAGCTGTATTAGAGCTAAGAAATACATCCCAAAGTATATCAGCAGGAAGTATTCTAGGTACTATACAATTTACCGCAGCCGGAAGTGGGGGGACATACTCTTCTACTCAAATTTGTTCAACGGTTACAACTAGTCCTGGTTCAGGTAACTCAGGAGGAGGGAATCTCTCACTTTGGACTACTCCATCTTCGGCAGGAAGCCTAGCAGAACGTATGAGAATTAATTCCTTAGGTAACGTAGGTATTAACACAACATCCCCAAATGCAAAACTAGATGTAAACGGTAATGCAATCATAACAGGATCACTAAACGTAACTCAAGGAATAACAGGTTCTTTATTTGGAACAGCATCTTATGCAATTCAAGCATTAAGTGCTTCTTTTGCACAAACAGCTTCTTTTGCACCTCTATACCTTCCTCTAACCGGAGGAACCATAGACGGTAACTTAACAGTAGCAGGAACAGCTTCAATTTCATACCTAAACGTAACTTTTGAATCAGCATCAGTGATTTATTCCTCAGGTTCAAATCAATTTGGAGATGCAACTAATGATGTTCAAACATTAAATGGTACAGTAATTGTTTCTGGTTCACAACAAATAACTGGATCACTTACAATAGCAGGTTCAATTACATCATCAGGAAATATTGTACCTTCGACAACTGCAACCTATGATTTAGGAACAACTAGTATAAAATTCAGAGATGGTTGGTTTAGTAGAAATTTACACTCTAGTACAACTTGGACAAATAATATAGCTTTTGAAACAACAGATCTAACTGTATATAATTCAAGTGGAACTCAAATTACTGGAAAATGGTTTGGTGCAACAGGAAATCTAGCACTACAATCAGGAAGTGTAACTGCACCAGTAGACGACGGTGTAAACAGACTACAAGTCTCAGGTTCAGCTAGAATAACAAATGGATTAACATTAACAGGATCTTTAACAGTATCAGGTTCAAATACTACTCAACTTGTAGTAGGAACTAATTCACTATTTGTTTCATCAAGTGGCAATATTGGTATAGGAACAACAAATCCAAGCACAACCTTACAAGTTTCATCAGCTACAAATCAAGGTGTTGTTATTGGTACAACATCATACCCTAATTGGATGGGTACAGATGGACTTTATGTAGATGGTCAATTTCGTGCAAATGCTTATCTTGTAGGCAGTGGTGGTACTATAAATTGGGGCGCAAGTCAAGCACGAATCATGGGATATAACCCCTACACAAACTCCGACACCTATCTTTCTTTCTTTACTGGTGGGACTGCTTATGGTGAACGTATGCGTATTATTGATAATGGTAACGTAGGAATAGGTAAAACAAATCCAAGTACAACCCTAGATGTAAGTGGTAGTGTAAGTGTAACAGGTTCTTTATTAGTATCAGGTTCAGCCAGAATAACAAATGGATTAACAGTAACAGGATCTTTATTAATATCAAGTTCAGCAGGTATGACTGTTGATGGAATTAATATTGGTAGAGGTAGTGGATACATAGAAAGTAATACTGCAATAGGTTCTTCTGCATTATATAATAATACTATAGGTACTAATAATTGTGCATTAGGAAGTAGTGCTTTATATACTAATACAATAGGAAATAATAATGTTGCAATAGGTTCCGCTGTTTTGAATAGTAATCTAAATGGATCTCAAAATATAGGAATAGGACAAGGAGCTTTACAAAATAGTTTAGGTAGTAATAATAATTCAATAGGACAAAGCTCATTACCTGAAATTATTTATGGAGAAAACAACATAGCATTTGGAAGATTTGCAGGTAGATATATTGCTGATAAAGCAACACTACTTACATCATCAATTGACAATAGTATCTTATTAGGACATCAAACATCCCCATTAGGACAAGGGCAAACCAACCAAATAGTAATTGGATATAATAGTACAGGTCTAGGTTCAAATACAACAGTATTAGGAAATTCATCTACAGTTACTACTGCTATATATGGTAATCTATTATTAGGAACAACAACAGATATTGCAAGTTCTAAATTAACAGTATCAAGTACCACACAAGGTGTGTTACTACCAAGAATGACAACAGTACAAGTAAATGCGATTGTTTCACCAGTACAAGGTTTAACGGTTTTCAATACAGATTTAAACACACTCTGCTTTTACACAACATCATGGCAAAAAGTAACTAGTACAGCAATGTAATAAATAAAAACAAATGATAAATTACACATGGACCTTTAGTGCTTTTGACTGCACACCAGAAAAAGTAGTAACTTCAATACATTGGAGATACAAAGGAGTAAATGAAAATAATACTTCTCACGAGATTTACGGAGTAATAGCAGTAGGAGAACCTGACTATGAAAATTTTACAGATTTTGAAAATCTATCTTTTGAACAATCAACAGGTTGGATTGAAAATATTTACTCACAACCAAACGAAGAACAAGAACTTACCCAATTACAAATAATGCAAAAATGTATTGCAGAACAAATTGAACTAATAGAGAAGCCTCTATCAATAACGTTACAACCACCATTCTAAAAAACAATTTGTATATAATGGAACAAGATATATGAGTGCTAGTTTCTTCTAGTATTTATCAAGTTACATATTTATATTAAATAAAATTAAATGATTAGAACTGCATTCAATTGGGACAATGCAACTTTTGCTTGGGATGCAAATCCGTTTGGAGCATTACAAAGCTCTAATCCATTTAAGTGGGATGACATTGCATTACTTCAAGAGTTAGCTGGTATAATTCAAACGGGAGGGCATATAGATGATGTAAATCATCATTTAAAAAATAAAAACAAAAAACAACAATTTGTAACTCTTTGGTGTAAAGTGCAAGGCATTGAAACTAAAAGTGCAAAAGAAATAAAAAACTTCAAAGTTAAAATTTCTGACGTGGAAATGGTAATTAAAGAAGTATTTAATTCAATTAAAATAGAACTATAATGTATAAACTATTCACTGATAAAACTGAAAATTTTGAATGCAACGTCAAATTAGAGGGAGCTTCATTAAAAAACAGTGTAGCTAGAATAATAATAGAATCTGAAGATGTTAATTTATTATTCAATGGCACAATCGATTCTAAAGGAAAATGTACTATTCCAATTAAAAAACTAAAAGGACTACTTGGAGAAAATACCAAAGGTACATTGAAATTAGAAGTAATAGCAGAAGATACATATTTTGTACCTTGGACATCTAAATTTTCAGTTGAAGCTGCTCGTAAAGTAACAGTAGAAGTAAAATCACAAAATGCTGATTTAATAGCAGAGTCTGCTCCGAAAGTTCAAATTTCCAATGTAAGAAATTCAAATCAAAACATACCACTTTCTGTTCAAAATCATGTTGTGCGATTAGTGTCTTTGCTAATAAAAGAAAATATCAATTTAGATAATTTACGTTATAAAAAAGACAAACTTAATAACATTGTAGCAACATACCTGCAAAAAAATACAATAAAAGAAGCTCAAAAACCAGAATTGATTCAAGGAATAATTAATAAGTTACCTAAATAATAAGTACTTAAATAACTAGTTATGGCATTACCTAATTTAGCAGGGCAGAATATTGAAACAACCTATCAAAGGATTGTTCATACAGACGGTACTAATTACTACAATGGAGAAGGAACTTTATTAAATATAGGAGGTGGAGGCTCTACTTTTCCATACACCGGTGACGCAGTTATAACTGGGTCTCTTCTTGTATCAAGTTCACTTACAGTTTCTGGTTCGTTAAATGTATCACAAGGAATAACAGGTTCTTTATTTGGAACTTCATCATGGGCACAAAACTCAATAAGTTCCTCATATCCTTTAACAGTAACAGGTAGTACTTTAAGGTCTACATATGTAGGAGGCAACTATGCCGCCAACATTACTAACAGTATCTTTATAGGTAATGCCGCAGGTGCTAATGCAACGCTAGCTTCTAGCTCAGTCTTTTTAGGATTTCAAGCTGGTACAAACGCACCAAGATCTTCTAATTCAAACTTTATAGGTTATCAAGCAGGTTATCAAGCAACAAGTGCTAGTAACTCAAACTTCTTAGGTGAAAAGGCCGGTCTAAGTGCCCAATACGCTAATAATTCAAATTTTTTAGGAAATAATGCAGGTTGGTTTGCACCTTCTGCTAACAACTCAAACTTCTTTGGTCAAAGTGCAGGTTACAATGCCCAATACGCTAATAATTCAAATTTTCTTGGTTCAGGTTCAGGGTATAGTGCGAATTTTGCTAACAACTCAAACTTTTTAGGTCAAAATGCAGGTGCAAACGCAACCAATGCTTACTATTCAAACTTTTTAGGGTTGAAAGCTGGTGCAGATGCAACTAATGCTTCATATTCAAACTTTTTAGGTCTTCAAGCTGGTTATCAAGCAACAGCTGTAAATAGTTCAAACTTTATTGGTACAAGTGCTGGTTATCAAGCAGCTAGTGCTAGTTATTCAAATTTCTTTGGATTAGGAGCTGGAACAAGTGCAATAAGCGCTAGTTATTCAAACTTCTTAGGGTACAATGTTGGTAATGTAGCTACATCAGCCTCATACTCAACTTTAATAGGATACCAAGTAGGGTATGCGACGCTATACCAAAATAGTATAGGACCAAATAATATTATAATAGGTACTAATATAACCCTAGCACCACAACAAAAAGATTCTATTAACATAGGAGGAATTATATTTGCAACTGGCTCTTATTTCTCAAACGCAGTATTCTCCACTCCATTCTCAGGTTCGGTATCAGGAGCTAAAGTAGGTATAGGTACCTCAACTCCACAATATACGTTTGACGTGTCCGGTTCCGGAAGATATACAAATGCACTAACTGTATCAGGTTCAATAACATCTACATCTGGATTTATTAAACCAGGAGCTGGTTCTCAATACCTATTAGCGGACGGTACCACAACATCAGGAGGTGGAGGAGGTGGAGGATCAACTTTTCCATACACAGGTTCAGCTTTAATAACAGGATCTTTAGGAATAACAGGTTCACTATCAACCCTAGGTTTTGATGCTACGATAAACGGAGTAACTGTTGGTAGAGGGCAAGGTAATATAGGAACTAATACAGCAGTAGGTAATAGTGCACTTATAGTAAATACAACAGGAAGAAGTAATGTAGCTTTAGGAAAGGATACTTTAAGGCACAACAGTATAGGAGAGAATAATACAGCAGTTGGATTTTCTGCTGGATCAGAAATTACTGAAGGATCTAATAACCTACTTATAGGATTTAGTGCCGGAAACAGCATTACTACCGGAACTAAAAATATACTAATAGGAGATGATAATAGTACTTATCCGGACCTTGGTACAGCATTTAACGGTCAAAATACTCTAAGTATATCCAAAGGTGATACCGCTTTAGGAACAGGACTACCCCATATATGGGCACCAGATACCGTTAGCATTGAGTCAAATAGTTCAATGTTTGTAATTACAGTAAAAGCTGCTAACTATAGTTCAATGTTTGTTGAATATACTATTGAAGATACAAATGGAAGTTTACGAGCAGGGTATATAAAAGGTGTTTGGAAACGAGACCTTTCTAAAATAAAATGGACAGAAGATACAACAGACAGTATTGGGGATACTTCAAAGTACGTATTTGACATTTATGATGCTGGAAGTGAAAATATTGGATTAAGATTAACAAACACTGATGCGTATTACGTTTACTGTAACGTAACATCAAGATTGTTAGCAAGACCTGAAATCCCTTAACAATTTAAAAATATAAAATATGCCAACAAGTCCTAATACACATTGGAAAGCGACTCCAAATAAAACAGACCACTTAACATCAGGTTTTACAAGTAAAGTAATATACAATTTCCAATTTACAACAGGAGTAGAAGTTCCAGACCACGCGGATGTTTTTGGTTCTATACAAGGTTATGATATAAACACAAAAGGCGACTTTCATCTTCCAAACAGCTATTTTGCCGGAGATAATGGTCAAGGATTTAGAATAACTATGTATTTTTTAAAACTAGTAGATGGAAATAATATGTCACTCAATCAATCACTTTGGAATAGGTCAGGGCTGAGTGAAGTTGTAATAGCATCACCAATTGATTCACCCGGAATAAACTCAAATGGGGGAGAAACATTAGCCAAATACGAATGCTACCTTACTAAATTTACGGTACCAGCAGATGCTACATACATACAAGCTACAGGAAATATTATATATTCTGTAAAAGGAGATGGAAGTGGTATAGCTATGACCCCTTTCAACAACTATGTAGCTATAGATGTAAACGGAGGATATGATTTGTATATAAAAAATGGATGTGCAGATACAATTAGAGTAGTAAGTTTAATGGTAGAAGAAATAAGTTAACAATGGAAACAAAACAGTTATCACAACAAGAGTTACAGTTACAATTGGAGGAGCTTTGAAACTTGGTAGATTTACTAATTTTCCTGATAATCCTGTAAATGGAATGTTAATAATGTATGGGGACAGATTACAATAAAGTAGTCTAAATGTAAATTACATAAATTCATTAAGAGTTATCAAGTTACATATTTATATATAAAATAAAACTCAAATGGCTATAACGAATTTATCAACCCAGCATATATCTGCTTCATATCAATATTTAGCTCAGATATCACCGTCTGGAGACATTTACGATGGTTTAGGTAACCAAATTACTTCATTAAATTTAGCGAATGCAACATTTAATTCAATAAAAAATGCAGATTCAGCTTCATATGTCAATACATTAAATCAAACATTAATATTATCTGGCTCATTAAGAGTATCAGGCTCACAAAATTTTGTAGGAACTAAAACACTTTCAGGATCTATTTTTATAACAGGTTCTAAATTTATAGTAGGCGATAATTACATAACAGGTTCACATAACGTGTCAGGTTCAATAACACTGACAGGGCCTTCTATACAAAATTCAGCTTCATTAGGGTCAACATTAATTTCCGGTTCAATGGAATTTGACGGTTCAACATTTTATAGAACAGTTGATTCTTCAGGAAGAACTTTAAATGCAAATCATCATTTATTTTATTTACCTACATCGATAGCTCATACAGCATCTATTCAAACAGACGCATTTTCAGGTTCGTTAAACGTATTCCAAATGCAAGCTAATTCATTGTATGAAGTACAATATAATTTATTTTATACTAAAACAGGAAACGGGGCAGTAACTTGGAATATTTTCAGTGTTGATCAAACTATGCAAAATATACACGCTACTATAGATGCTTCGGCAGCTGGAGGAACCAGTCATTATTATGCTACAGATGCATTAGCAACTGGGGGCTCTCCGATTACATCGGCAGTAATTAACAAAGTAAATACAGTTAACGCTTCAATTACGCTTCCATCGTTAACGAACGCCACTAATCATAAAGCAATTATCAAAGCTTTAATTTGGAGTCATTCAAGTTTACCATCTAAATTAAAACTTCAAATTACTCAAGCAGGAACGAATACAACTATATGGCCAGGTTCATATTATACAATTAAAAAATTGCCAGTAGCATCAGTAGGAACATTTACGTTATCACCATAAAATCATGATAAAAAACATCATAGCAATTTATCCAGGAAGGTTTCAGCCTTTTGGAAAACATCACGCAGCTGCTTTCAAGTGGTTACAAACTCAATTCGGAGCTCCAAATTGTTACATAGCAACTTCAAACGTCGTAGACCCCCCAAAGTCGCCTTTTTCTTTCGTAGAAAAGGCAGATATAATAAGCCACTATGGTTTCAATGGCCAAGCAGTACAGACGAAGAATCCGTATAAAGCGGAGGAGATTTTATCTAACATGAATCCACAAGATACAGCAGTGGTATTTTTAGTAGGTCAAAAAGATATGCAAGACGATCCTAGATTTGCAATGAAGCCTAGAAAAGACGGAAACCCCTCATATTTTCAACCTTACGATAAAAATAAACAAGCACTACAAGGATTTGATAAACATGGATATTTAGTAGTAGCTCCACACGTTTCAATTGCAATACCAGGATTTGGAGAAATGTCAGGAACTACCTTAAGACAAGTGTTAGGAGATAAAAAACCAAGAGCACAAAAAGAAAAAATATTCAAAGACATATTTGGATGGTATGATAAAAACACTGCAAATATGATTTTTGATAAACTTGAAGCGCTACAAGAAACTAAAAAATCAGCAATAGCTGAAATTATGAAAAAAAAGAATCAGATAACTTCCCGTTCTATTTCTGAAAATCAAACTCCTGTATTTTCAAAACAATGGTGGAATGAATCTTTAGATTTAAATGAAGCAGTATCTATTGACGAGCTTAAATCTAAATTTAAAAAATTCATAACTGCACTTAAACAAGAAGGCAAAGAAACCAAACAAGCTTTTACTTTACTAGCTCAAGCAGCTCAAGGTAAAAAGAATTTGTCTGACGCGGAAAAGAAACAAATAGGAGATCAAATGAAAGATGTCCTTAAGACAATTGGCTTAACTGCAATTGCATTAATGCCAGGAGGGCTTATAGCAGGATTGTTAATTAAATTCTTAAAAGCAGAACATTACATTACTCCTTCAGCATTTATGACTGAAGCTTCATTGAAACCTAATGTATGGAAAGATTTCAATTTAGCTGCGCTAACGCCTGAAGATATGGATACTGTATGGAACATGTATTCAGATACTTATTCCAAAGCAGGATTAGATTTTTCAGCAAATAATGCAGGAGAACTTCAATCCAAATACAAAGCAGTTTATTTAGAAGATGTCGACGGAGATTCAATTGCAGATGCTTTTATTATTTATAAGCCTACTCAATTTGGAAATAAAATTGCATTGTTAGGTACTAATGATAAGAGAGAAGCAAAGAAAGAAATGCTTACTCAATTATTTAAACTTTTAAAAACTCAAGGATGGTTTATAGAAGCTTCTATGAAAATGGAAGAAATTCTAGCTGCTAAATCTGATATTCCAGTAGTAACAGACGAAAAAGTTATTCAAGGGCTAGTAGGAGATAAAGGTTTAGAAATGATGGAAGACGGTTATTATAAACGTAAATTATCTAAAGTAAACAAAATAATTGTTAAGCGTTTATATGGTAAACCAAAAACAAGCTCTTTGAAAGAAGGCGCTATGTCAGCAGCACAGCAGAAAAAGCACAATGAAAAAATTGAAAGATTAAAAAGATTTTTAGATAATAATGTAGGTCGTCCATTTGTATATGACTTCAATGACTTTCCTAAAACAGTAGCTGGAGTTAAGATTCAAGAATCTCTTTTACGAGAAGGAGGAGCTGGAGGTCATATGGCACATCCATTTAATATTAATTGGGTTAATACAGGAAAAGATTTAATCAAAGCATTTCAAATGTCAATTGATTATTTGAAAAAAGGTCCTGCTGCAGTGAAAATTGATGGTGTGAATGCTTCAATTCGATTTGTTGAGTTAGACGGTAAAAAGCAATTTGTAATGGATAGAGGTTCAATGAAACCTTTAGATGTTAAAGGAATTACCAAAGCAGAGTTAACTGATAGATTTGGAGAAGGTCATGGAATGATTAAAGTAGGAGGAACTGTTTTAGATATTTTTAATGAATCAATTCCTAAAATTCAAAATGAACTTAAAAAATTAAAATTGTGGGACAATCCAAATATAATGTTCAATATTGAATATGTAGCTGGGTCTACTAATGTTTTAGCTTACGATAAAAATTTCCTAGCTATTCATGGTTTATTAGAATTAGAACAAGTAACTCCTAAACGAAGAGGTACTAATGAAATTGAGTATGATAAAGCAGCATTGCAAGAGCTATTAAATAAATTAGCACCTGCAGCTACTAAAAAAGGATATGAAGTAGTAGGATCTATTCCAACTAAATTAGATAGTAATCCAGATTTAAATTCAGAACTAAATAAAAAATATACAGTTAATTACAATGCTACTAAAAAAGAAACTAAAACTTTAGGGCAATGGCTAAATGACGCAAAAGTACCTAACACAGAATTTAAAACAAAAGAAGGAAAAACTATATCTGCATTGTCTAAAGATGTGCTAATTAAAATTTCAGAAGGTACTAATTTAGAAGATTATGTTGCAGATGCAAAAGATTATCAAACTGTAATAGACGGGTTTGTAATTTATATGGCTACTATGAAGTTAGGAGATGCTGTGTTATCTAAATTATCTTCTCCACTTGGACCAGTGTCAGATCATGAAGGAATAGTAATTAGAGATGAAAGAATCAGCAATGCGCCTTTTAAAATTACTGGAAAATTTATTTTGGGAGGTTTAGCGAGCTCTTTTAAAAAATAAGATATTTATTATTAAAATTAGAAAATATGTCTACAAAGTTACGTAATATAGATGCTATCAAAAAAATGTTAGATGGCACACATAAGTCTCAGAATACAACGACAGTTGGAATGAATACAGGAATTGTTTCTGACGATCAAAAAAGAGAAGTAGGTGAAATATGGAAAGATTCTCAAGGTGTTGAATGGGAACAAAGGGCTGGATTTAAAATACAAAAAGGTAAAATGGATACCATTCGTGAGTTAATTAATGCTCAAAAAATGCCATCTCATTGTCCTAAATGTAATCAGCCAATGACAAAAAAATTAGATAAAAAGTTTTGGAAATTAGATAAACAATGTTTTGATTGTCAAATAGATTTTGAACATAATTTAAAAATTGAAGGCAAATATGAACAATATGAAAAGGATAGAATTTTAAAAAATGCAGAAGCTTGGTTAGTAGAAGCTGAACAAGAAGCTATGGAAATTATAGAAGCATTTAGAAATCCAGTTGCATATACAAATGCCGACGGTACTACCGAGGAATGGTCAGGTCAATTAACACCTGAAGAAGTTGCGGATAAAATAGAAACACAATTTAAAGAATTCAAAGAAGATTTTTTAGAAAAATTAAAAAGCTAATGACAGAACAAGCAACTATTGTAGCAGCATTTTTAACAGGTATTGCTGGCCCGTTAATAATAATATTTGTAAAAAATTATTTAGACAGTAGGAAAAAACCTGACGATATGGTTAAAGAAGCTATAGAAGTTTCTACATTAGTGTCAGCAAAAATTGAACACATAAAAGAAGAATTTGGAGCTGATCGAGTTTGGGTTTCACAATTTCATAATGGAGGTCATTTTTATCCGACAGGCAAATCAATAGCAAAATTTAGTTTATTTTACGAAACAGTTAAACCAGGTATAACATCTATTCAAGGATTTTTTCAAAATATCCCAGTAGCACTTTTTTCAAAATCAGTAAATGAATTGTTAGAAAATGACATTGTTAGTATTACAGATTTCAAAGATGAGAAAGTAGCTACTTTTGGATTAAAATACATAGCAGAAGATTACGGATGCAAATCAGTATATTTATTTGCAATCAAATCAATTGACGGTAAGTTTATAGGTACACTAGGATTGGATTTCACAAAAAGAAAAACAACTTTAAGTATTGAAGATTCTAACCATTTATTAAACTATGCTACTTCAATTGGAGGAGTATTAATGAACCATTTACAAAATTAATAATCATGATAAAATTAAAAAGTCTTTTAAACTTAAAAGAAGAGGAAGATAAAGCAGGAGAGTCGTTAATATCAACTCAAGATGCTGTTAATGCTTTTTTCAAAAAAAATAAATCTGCATTAGAAAAATTATCTGATGATGATGACTGGGACGCATTTTACGATTTAGGATTTGATGCATTTCCAGACATCGATCAAGATGATATTGCTCAAGCTTTAAATAGTGCAATGTTAAATTCTGGCTGGGTAGAAAATGAAGACGTTTCTGTAATGCCAACTGAAAAGGATTTAGAATTAGCAGCATTTGGAGATAAAAAACTTCAAAAAGGAATAGACATTGCTGCATATGATAAACTAGCAAAACTACCTAAAAACCCAGAAAACATTAAAGAGTCTTTAAAAAAAAAAGGTAAGGTAACAGAAATGGCTAACACAGAGTCTACAAAAGTAGATTCGTTTTTAGGTACTATTAAATCTTCAGTTAAAAGTGCAAGAGTTGTACAACAAGTAACTGATTTTATTAATATCGCAAGATTAGATCCATACGCCTCTTATAAAAGCCTTTTAAAAGATTTACTTTTATTTTACAAAGGTAATAATGAAGTATATAATATAGTGCAGTCTGGCCTTCAAGAATCTAAAAAAAAAGAAGCACTCTGCGAAATTGATCAAATAGAAGAAGCAGAGTATAAAGGAAGAAAAGTAAAATTAGGGAAACCTTTTTATACTCCCGGAGGTCCTAGAAAGCGAGCAGTATACGTCAGAAATGACAAAGGTAATGTCGTTAAAGTAGGGTTCGGAGAGCCTGGAATGAAAATTAAAAAAAATAATCCTGCTCGAAGAAAATCTTTTAGAGCAAGACATAATTGTGAAACCCCTGGACCTAGATGGAAAGCTAGATATTGGTCCTGCAGAGCATGGTAATAATATGAAAACAAATTTAATTATAGAAGCAGCTAGATTACAAAAATTAGCTGGTATAAAATTAGCTGAAGATTTTAAAGATGACGTTGAAGATATTAAAAAAGCGCCATTAGCAACAGCAGTAGATAAAATTAGAGATTTAATTAAAGATCCGGATTTTATTGATAAAGCAACTTCAGGAGAAAAAGACGGTGCTAACAAAGACGAATCAATTAGTTTTTCAGAAGGAAATCCGTCATGTTTAGATATGTTACCAAGTCAAGCAGAAATTGGATTTGGTAATAGTTTAGCTGACATTTGCAATGACAAATTTGGAGCAATCGATTCTGCATTTTCTAATCCTGTTCTAATGCCGTCTAAAGCTGGTAAAATACCAGTATTAACTGCTAGAATTGGAAGTGATATAGTAATATTAGATGGACATCATAGATGGTCATTATGTTTTATGATCAATCCAGATGCTAAAATGAAATGCGATATTATGGAAACTCCAACAGGTTTCAAAGCTGCTGATGCTTTAAAAATTATGCAATTAGCTATTGGCGTTGAAGCTGGCAAAGTAGTTACTAACCCATTTGAAGGTAAAGATTTAATGGCTGTATCTACAAAAGAAGTAATTAAATATGTTACTGAAAATATAGGAGAAAAGGAAATAGCTACATTTACAAAATATAAACAGGAATTGAATAGCAAAGAATCAATAGCAAAATATATTGGCGAATCACATAAAAAAATAGTAGCCAAGAAAGGACCTTTTCCTAGAATTATAATGCCTCAAGCAGGAGATTCAGGAGCTTCACAAGATTCCGTAAATACTGCTTTGGAAAAAGGAGAAATCAATTTCAATGACCCATATAAAAAAGAATCTGTCAATAAAAGATTAGACTCCATGCTTAAAGAATCTTTTATAAAAATAAAATAAAATGATCAAATTAAAAGACATATTAAAAGAAGCTGAAGGAGAAGCTCCAAAGTGCCCAGTTGCTACTCAAAATGTAGAAGTAAATTTAGAGCACCGACAAATAGCTATTGAAAAGTATGGATATGGTCCTTTGAATCCTAATAATCCAAATGTAAAATTTTGGAAAGCAAAACAAGCTTTATGGAAAGAAGATACTATAGAAGGAGCTAAATCTGCAAGATGTAATTCATGTGCTGCTTTTAATGTAACTTCTAGAATATTAAGCTGTATTGAAAAATCATTAGCTTCAGATGTAGTTCCGGAAGAAGAGCCAGTTGAGGAAGGAGAAGATATTCAAACTCAAACACCTGCTCCAGATCCGGAATTAGACGACACTGAAGGAGCTGATAAAGACGCTTGGGACACAATAGAAGCAGGTAAATTAGGATATTGTATGATGCATAAATTCAAATGTGCAGGTTCTAGAACATGTAATGCTTGGGTAACAGGTGGTCCAATTAAAGATAAAAAGTAAATTATGCCATTACAAAAACCAGTTTTGCAAGCTGCAATATTAGCAGCATTTCAAAAGCAATCAGCGCCATCAGCAAATTTAGCCGCTGCACAAGCACAGCTAGCTGCTGATTTAGCAACAGCTATTGATGAATACATTAAATCTGCTAAAGTAACTATTCCGCCAGGTCAATTAGTAATAGCCGGGTCTCCTCCAGGTCCAGGAGCGTGTGTAGCACCTTCTCCGAACGCACTTATATCTTAGTAATTACTGTCTTTTATATTTATATTAAATAAAAGGCAGTAAACTATGAACACAACATTCAACAAACAAAATATACTGTTAGGTATTGCTATCCTATTAATAGGGTACAATATCTTTACAACTAACAGTATAAAGACAGATGTCAAAGGCTATAAAGATAAAATTGAATTGCTACAGACTAAAGTAGATTCGGCTAAGACAGTAAATACTCAAATCGATACTAAAATTGATTCAGTAAAAGAAAATGTAATTTCTATTACCAAAGAAATACATCATATAGACAATACAATAACAATCGTAAAAAATCAAACAAATGAAAAAGTTAATAATGCTAGTAAGTTTTCTAATGCTGAGCTTGAGCAGTTTTTCGCAGCAAGATACAACCAAAGTTTGCATACCAACTAAAACTGCTAGATTAATTGCTAAAGATTTAATCAGGTATGACGGGTGTGTGCAAGAGTTAAAACTTACTCAACAAAAAGTTACTAAGTTAGAAGAAAGAGAAGTGCAAAAAGACACTATTATCAAACTTCTAAACGATAAAGATGATAATAACAAATACATTATCCATCAACAAGAATTGCAGATTGGGCAGTATGAACATTTAACTGACGATCTTCAATCTGAAATAAAAGGCCAAAGAATGAAAACTTTTCTATGGAAAGTGGGTACATTTTTAGGCGTAATTACTTCAGGTTACTTGTTAATTAAATAAAAATTTATGTCAAATACAAATATGTCCTTAAAGGATATTATTAAGGAAGAATACAAAAAATGTTTGTTAGATCCTGTTCACTTCATGAAGAAGTACTGTCAGATTCAACATCCACAAAAAGGTAAAATTCCATTTCACTTATATCCATTTCAAGAAAGAGCGTTACGTGATTTAAGAGACCATGATTATAATGTAATTTTAAAATCTAGACAGTTAGGTATTTCAACTTTATCTGCGGGATATGCTTTATGGTTAATGACTTTCTTTAACGATAAAAATATTTTAGTTATTGCAACTAAACAAGAGGTTGCTAAAAACTTAGTTTTAAAGGTAAAGGTAATGTATGAAAATTTACCTTCATGGCTGAAATTACCGGCTACAGAAGATAATAAATTATCATTAAGATTAAATAACGGTTCGCAAATTAAAGCAACGTCATCGTCAGGGGACTCAGGTCGTTCTGAAGCATTGTCTTTATTAATAATAGATGAGGCAGCATTTATTTCCAATGTAGAAGAAATTTGGATATCAGCACAACAAACTCTAGCAACTGGAGGAGGAGCTATTATTTTATCAACGCCTAACGGTACTGGTAATTTCTTTCATCAAACATGGGTAGGGGCTGAAGAAGGAACTAATCAATTTAACACAATTAGACTGCATTGGTCTGTGCATCCTGACAGAGATCAAGCTTGGAGAGATAAACAAGATGTTCTTTTAGGATCTAAAGGAGCCGCTCAAGAATGTGATTGTGACTTTATATCGTCTGGTCAAACTGTAATTGAAGGAGCATTATTGCAATGGTATGAACAAACTTCTGTTCAAGATCCTATAGAAAAACGTGGTATAGACGGTAATTTATGGATTTGGGAACAGCCTGATTACACAAGAGATTACATTGTAGTAGCTGACGTTGCTCGTGGAGATGGAGGAGATTATTCTGCATTCCACGTATTAGATGTAGAGTCAATAACTCAAGTAGCAGAATACAAAGGACAAATGAGTACTAAGGATTATGGTAATCTTTTAGTAAATATAGCTACAGAATATAATGATGCATTACTAGTAATTGAAAATGCAAATGTGGGCTGGGCTTCAATTCAAGTAGCAATAGATAGGCAATACAAAAATATTTACTATTCTCCTAAAGATGGTGGTATATCAGATGTCTCCCAACAACTAGCACGATATGTAGATTTAAAAGATACTTCTCAAATGACTCCTGGATTTACAACTTCTTCTAGAACAAGGCCATTAGTGATATCAAAATTAGATACTTATATGAGAGAGCGAATTCCAGTAATTCGCAGTAAACGACTCATAGCAGAACTTTTTGTATTTATTTGGAATGGTTCCAGAGCAGAAGCACAACGAGGGTATAATGACGATTTAACTATGGCATTTTGTATTACACTATGGATTAGAGATACGGCATTGAAACTTCGTCAACAAGGAATGGAATTGAATAGAAAAACTTTAGAACACTTTGGAAAAGGTGCCGGAGCATATTCAGCAGGATACCGAAGTGATGTAGGATGGTCAATGAATACAGGTCACAATGGTCAAGGTCATGATGAAGATTTACGCTGGTTATTATAAAGATTGATATTTATTTAAAATCACTTAATTAAATTATGGCAGAAAAAACATTATTTGGTCGTCTTAAACGTCTCTTTAACAACAACGTAATTGTGCGTAAAGTTGGTAAAGATAAACTACGCGTTATTGACAATGACCATTTACAGTCAATGGGTAATCCGCACAATTCAAGATATACCGACAGATTTACTCGTTTGCATGGAGTTCGTCCATACTCATCAAATACATACAATCCTAATTACAATTACTTTTCTTCAAAGGTAGAGTTGTATACAGATTACGAAACAATGGATCAAGATGCTATTATCAATTCAACACTAGACATTTATGCTGATGAAGCTGTAATGAAAGATGACTTTGGTGATGTGTTAAGAATTACTAGTAATGACGAAAATACAAAAAAGATACTTCATAACTTATTCTATGACATTTTAAATATTGAATTTAATTTATGGCCATGGGTTAGAAATATGTGTAAGTATGGAGATTTCTATTTGAAATTAGACGTAGCTGAAGAAATAGGAGTTATCAATGTAGTTCCTTTATCAGCATATGAAATTATTCGTGAGGAAGGTATGGACCCTAATAATCCATACGCTGTACAATTCAAGCAGCAAGGAGAAGGAAATATAATATATGAAAACTTTGAAATAGCTCATTTTAGATTGTTAACAGATTCAAACTTCTTACCTTATGGTAGGTCAATGATTGAAGGAGGTAGAAAAGTTTGGAAGCAATTAACGCTAATGGAAGATGCTATGTTAATTCATAGAATCATGAGAGCTCCTGAAAAAAGAATTTTCAAAATAGACGTTGGTAATATTCCGCCTAATGAAGTTGATTCATACATGCAGAAAATTGTCAATAATATGAAAAAGACTCCATTCGTTGATCAAAACACAGGAGATTATAATCTTAAATTTAATATGCAAAACATGTTAGAAGATTATTTCTTACCTGTAAGGGGTGGAGCTTCTGGTACTGAAATTGACACTTTAGCTGGAATGGAATTTACAGGTATTGATGATATTGAGTACTTAAGAAATAAAATGATGGCAGCTTTAAAAGTGCCAAAAGCATTTTTAGGATATGAAGAAGGAGTAGGAGGAAAAGCAACTCTTGCTGCTGAAGATGTTCGATTTGCAAGAACTATTGAAAGACTTCAAAGAATTGTAATTTCAGAATTGTATAAAATAGCTATTGTACATTTATCTGCACAAGGTTATGAAAACTCAGAGTTAGCTGACTTTGAATTAACAATGACTTCTCCGTCGACAGTATATGAGCAAGAAAAATTAGTTCTTTATAATACCAAAGTTGATTTAGCTAAATCAATGTTAGAAGGTAAAATAATTTCCAAAGACTGGATTTTCAGAAATATATTTAATTTTGCAGATGACGAGATTGAAGAAATTGCTCAAGGTATTATTCAAGATCAAAAAGAAACTTTTAGAATGACTAAAATTTCTGAAGAAGGGGAAGATCCTTTAGATGAATTTAATAAAAAGAAAGAAGATCAAGAATCTGGTGAAGAAGGAGGCGAAGAAAGTGGTGAAGAAAAAGGTCCTGAGGGTGAAGGAGGCGAAGCTGAAGAAAAAGGAGCTAATCCATTTGGAGAAGGAATTGATGAGGACCTAGAAAAAAAATATGATAAACGTTCTAAAAATAGAAAAACACCTAAGGTACCTGAAGGAGGATGGCCAGGGGCTGGTAGGCCTAAAGAAGGAATGAAATACAATACTCATGAACATCCTAGAGGATATGATCCAATTGGTAGAGTTGCTTGGAAAAACGCAAGAAATGAATCTGTAAATTTAATTAAAAAATACGGATTAGAAAAATTTGTAAATAAAAAAGCGACTTTATTATCAGAACATACTAGTATAGATGATGAGTCAAGTATTTTGCCAGAAGGAAATTAAAACATTAGAAAGTTCATATTTATTATTAAAAAGAAACACATAGCCTGAATGAAAAATTTAAAGCACTCAAAGTTTAAAAACACCGGCGTACTATTCGAATTACTTGTTCGCCAAGTTGCGTCCGATACTTTGAACAATAATGATTCAAAGGCGATACCGCTTATCAAGAAGTATTTTGCTAAATCAACAACTTTAGCAAAAGAACTTAACTTGTATCAAACTTTAGTTAAAGAGCATTTCACAAAAGAAGAAAAAGCTAATCATTTAATTGAAGCAGTGTTAGTGGCTAAATCGCAAATTAATCAAGCAACGTTGAACAGACAAAAATATAACTTGATTAAAGAAATTCGAGATACATATAATATTGAAGATTTTTTCAAATCAAAAGTTAATAACTATAAAACTCTAGCAGCAATTTATAAATTATTTGAATTTACCATTGCTGATAACCCTACAGAGTCTGTTAATAACAGGTACACTATTATTGAGCATATAACTCGTAAAGAAGTAAAAGTTAAAGCAGAGTTAAATGAAATGGCTGCGTTTGTTAAACAAGACAAAGATGTTAGATTGTTATCTTATAAAATTTTAGTTGATAAATTCAATGACAAATATTCAAATTTGAATGAAGGTCAAAAATCAATTTTAAGAAACTATATTAATACAGTTTCAGACGGTCCAGATTTAAAAGATTTTGTTGTTAAAGAGTCCGCTAAACTGCAAAAAGACTTAAAGTCGTTAACTTCAAAAGTTGATGATGCTGTCGTAAAAATTAAATTAGCTGAAGTAACTAATTTGCTAAATGAGCTAGCTTCTGTTAAGACAATTAAAGACAATCATATTTTGAATTTGTTACGTTATCATGAATTAATTAAAGAACTTAAAAAAGTATAACAATGGCAAAATTCGGAGGTAATCCAGTAAACCCAGTATATGTAAACACAAGCGGTAACAATGTTGCCGGTTATTCTGGAGTATATCATCAAAGTGATGCAAACGGTTCATTTTCTAAAACTATTAGAGTAACTGGCTCTTTAAACAATCCTTTAACACTAACAGGAAGCTTCGCAAACAATGCAGGGTTTATAGTAATGAACACCGCAAGTTTAAATTTATCAGCATCTAATGGTACTCAATATGTTGGAGCAGATTTTCATATGCCAGGGCAAAATCATACTATATATCCAATTCAATTATCATACGTTTCTGCATCTGCAGGAGGTGATATAACCGTATTATACTATTAAAAATAATTTATGTCATATTCAGATTCATTTAAAAAATTCCTTTTAAAGGAAGCAGCTTTAGATACCGGGGAGCCTAATAGATATATGTTTTTTAGTAATATTAAACAAATACATAGACAATGTGAAATTTTATTAAAAATGGATCAGGCTCAACTTGAAACTATTTTAGATTCTGGGCATGACTGGGCTGAAGATCATATGACAGCTGCAACTACTCAAATAGACGATGTGTTTGATTTTTTAATGAATGAAACTAAGTCAGAAGTTACTGAAATGTCTGATTCAGGCGGAGCAGGACCTTACAGCACCCCTAACGCTTTTGGAGATTTAGGAAATGACACTATTGAAATGTTAGGATATAAAAAAGTCAAAAAGAAAAAATCAAATGTAGCGGAATCTACTTTTATGAGGTTGTCGTCTCAATTACATTTAAAATAATATCATGGAAAATAAAAAATTATTAGTAGACTATATCACCTTTGAAGTTTCGCCAGAGAAGATAAACGAGTCTATAGAGAAAAACGGAGGCCGCTTAATGGTTAAAGGTACATTGCAAAGAGCAGACGCTTTAAATCAGAATGGACGTAAATATCCTAAAGATATATTAATGCGTGAAGCTAAAAAGTATTCTGATATTAATATCAAAGAAAGAAGAGCGTTAGGAGAATTAGATCATCCAGATTCTTCAGTTGTCAATTTAAACAATGTATCTCATAACATTACTGAAATGCATTGGGAAGGCAATGATTTATGTGGAACTGTAGAAGTTTTATCAACACCTTCAGGAAACATCTTAAAAGAATTATTCAAATGCGGTATTAAATTGGGCATCTCGAGCCGTGGTTTAGGGTCTGTCAAACAGCTTGGAGAATCTGAAGTTGAAGTGCAAAATGACTTTGAATTAATTGCTTTTGATTTTGTATCTAATCCATCAACTCAAGGAGCGTTTTTAGCGCCAATGCATGAATCTGTTAATCACAATCAAACACATCAGTCATCTAAATATGGCAATGTAAATAGATTGATAACTGATATCTTAACTGACACTAAATAATGAAAGCTGAATTGAAAAGACTTATAGAGTCAGAAGTTAGAAAAGCTTTAACTGAATCTATTACAGAACCTTCAGAGCAAATTTTAAAAGGAGCTGTAGATGTATTTAGACAACAAACAGGTATTAATCCTGCTACTCCTACTTTAACTAAAAAAGGTAATAATGTTGTTGTTTATTCTACTTCTTTAGAAAAAGAAATTAGAACAAATATAATGAAGGCAATGTTTAATTCTTTAGCTCTAGAAGTTGTAGTAACTCCATTACCAAATATAATAGGAGGATATACATTTTTATTCAGATTTAAGTTTGTTCATCCATTTGGTAAACAAGAAACTTTAGAGTCTGGAACAGTATTATTTAAAAATAATAAATTCTCAGCACAATTTTAATATGCCATATTCAGTAAGAAAAGAAGATGGAAAATATGCTGTATATAAAAAAGACTCTGGCAAATTAGTTGGCAGAACAAAAGGAACAAAAGAAGCATTACGAAAATATCTAGCAGCGTTACATTTAAACGCCGAAAACATAAATAACGAATCTATGAGTAAGAATCCTATTAAACTTGCATCACTTATTAAACTTAAGGAAAATAAGTCTGCGACCGATGGAATGTCATCGAAACAGAAAAAAGCTTTTTTAGAAGCAGTATATAAATTTGCAGAACATTCTAAATCTATTTACAGAACTCACAATTTAAGAGAGACCTCTAAATATTTAGGAGAAATGATCAACGCTGCAAATCATTTAACTTTATCAGAGACTGAAGAATGGTTTGATCATCAGACTGTAGGACGTCATATGAAGCATTTAGGGGAGGCTCACAAAATATTTGAAAAGACTGCTCAAGAAATGTCAACGCTTCAACAACGTCTAGAAGCTTGTTATGAAGACATAGGATCTACATTGAACAAATATTATGATGTAGGTGGTATGGTAAACGAAGCTTCAGCAGTAGCAGGAGCAGGTCAAGATTATCAAAAGTTCTTTACAAAAGCAATGAAGAAATTTAAAATTCAAGAGCCTTCAGATTTAGAAGACGATAAATCAAAGAAAAAATTCTTTAATTGGATTGACGCTAATTATCAAGCACCTGAAGAGCCTAAAGAAGATAACGAAGAAAAAGAAGAGTAATGAGATTAGCCCCTATAGCACAAAATATTGTAATACGTTCATATATGAGAACGTTGTTAGAAAATATATCAGGCGATGCAGCTGCTGTGCAAAAACAAGTAGTTTCATTAGCTAATGAACTAAAAGCAGATGGGGAAGATATTACAGATGAAGAAGTTCAAGCTGCAATGCTTAAAGCATTAATTGACGCAGATGGTAAATTAGACCAGGTTGATGTTTCAGATATTGAATCAATTAAAACTGAAATTAAAGAATCAAGAAGTTATTTAACCGAAGAGGGAGGCGCGCTTCATGCTATTGAGTTAGTAGGTACTATTTTAGGAAATGCCGCATTAATACATTTAATGGCAGGTGGATTTAAGAAAGTGGGTATTAATATGGACGAATCTAAATTTAAAAAAAATATAGAAAGAGTTATTGGCTGGGTAAAAACAATAACAGGATTTCCAGCTAAAATGATGGAAAAGGCATTTACTTGGATAGCAAAAAAATTAGGGCTTGGCTTGACAGGTCAAAAAATAGCAGGATTAGCAGGTACGCTAGTTGTAACCGCTGCCTTTTTAGCATTAGCAATTTATTTATTTCCATCCATAACTTCAGGGGTTGCTTTAATGTTCGCATTATCAGGCATGATAGGAAAGTCTTTAGAAATTAAAAAAATCCTAGCTGAAATTTGGGAGCATATCAAAGAACATCAAGCAGAACTTAAAGCTGCTTAAACTTTTTATAAAAAAATAACTCAAATGGGCGTGTTTTTGTAGACACGTCCATATTTATTGTTATAACGCACAATACCTTGCTCATATTACTTCTATGCAAGGTGCATGATAGTATTTATTCTATTAAGATTCCTAATAATCTTATTTCCGATTTTTAAAAAAATAAGAGGACAAACACATGAAAGATTTATTGAAAGAAGCAATTGCTGATGCAAAAGCTGTAAAACAAACTGCCCTTGCTAATGCTAAATTAGCTTTAGAAGAAGCGTTTACTCCAAGACTTCAATCTATGTTATCTGCGAAATTAGCTGAAGAACTTTCTGAAGAGGAAGAAGAAGTTGAAGACACATATACAGAAGATGAAAATTACGAGGATGACACGACTTCAGAAGCTCCAGTAGAAGAAGGCGAAGAAGAAACCACTCCAGAAGACGTTCCAGCTCAAGACGAAATGGAAGAAGGAGAAGAAGATGATGATTTAGATTTAGAAGAAATCATCAGAGAATTAGAAGGCGAAGATTCAGAAGAAGAAGTAACAGAAGCAGATGATTTTAACGATTATGATGACAATGGAGCTATTTCTGATGAAATGTCTGAAGGAGAAGACGAAGAAGATGAAGACATCGACATCAATGAAATTATTCGTTCTTTAAGAGAAGAAGATGAAGAAGAAGAAATGACTGAAGGTGAAGAAGAAGATTCTGAGGAATTAGAAGAAGCTTATAACGTAATTCGTTTCTTAAAAGGTAAAATCAATGAAGTTAATTTATTGAATGCTAAACTTCTTTACTCAAACAAATTGTTCCGTAATTTTGCATTGAATGAAGGTCAAAAAATGAAAGTAATTGAAAACTTTGACAGAGCTCATAATTTACGTGAAGTGAAATTAGTTTTCTCAACATTAGCTGAAGGATTCAAATCTCCATCAATTAAAAAGTCAATTAAAGAATCATACGCATCGAAGCCAGTTGCTTCAACTAAACCAGCAAAGCGTATTTTATCTGAAGGAGCTGATTTAGCATCAAGATTCCAAAAATTAGCAGGTTTAAAAAAATAATTAAAAACAACAAAAAACACAAAACAATATGTCATTAAAATCAATCTTAAACGACAGTAACTCTCAAGTACGTCGTCAAATGGATGAGACCAAAGGCCTAGTAGGTAAATGGTCAAAGACTGGTTTATTAGAAGGTATTGATAGCGAATACGACAAACATGGTATGGCTATTATGCTTGAAAACCAAGCTAAACAATTAGTAACTGAAGCTAACTCGACTGGGCAAAACAGTAACTCTGAGCAATGGTCAGGTGTTGCTTTACCATTAGTAAGAAGAGTATTTGCTGAAATTGCAGCAAAAGATTTCGTTTCTGTTCAACCAATGAATTTACCATCAGGACTTGTGTTCTATATGGATTTCAAATACGGTACGGCTGCAGGTGGTTTCACAACTACTAACAATGCTGTAGGTGGTTTATCAACTACGGATTCAGGTTATCAAACTAACTCTGTATTTGGTGTAACTAATACAGTAGGTGACCCAACAGGTGGTTTATATGGTGCAGGTAGATTTGGATATGCAATTAATGATGCAAAAGTTAATGCTTATGTTTCTGCGTCTTTAACTCCAGGTGCTACTTCTGCGTCTATCGCTTCTGTAATTCCAGCAGTAGGTGCAGATGATGATTCATTTAACTATGATACAAAATTCATCAATACTTATTCAGGTTCAACTGCATTCAAAAAAATAACTATTTCTTCTTCATTATTAACTAATGCAGATTTAAATGGAGCTAGAGCTTTCGCTATCACAGGATCAGGAATCTCTGCTTACTTCCCACAATTCACAGCAATTAATAACACTGCGTCTGGAACGACAATTTCATTCATTGTTTCTGGATCTATTCCATTAACAGCTACTGCAGCTCACGTTATTTATCAAACTCAGCCAACTGCTAATGGTAGAGGTGACTTTGAAGATACGACAGGAAACATGACAGACATCAATATTCCAGAAATCAACGTAGAGTTGAAATCAGAGCCAATTGTTGCTAAAACAAGAAAATTAAAAGCTATTTGGTCTCCAGAGTTTGCTCAAGATTTAAATGCATACCACTCAATCGATGCTGAAGCTGAATTAACTTCTATGTTATCTGAATATATCTCTCAAGAGATTGATTTAGAAATTTTAGATATGTTAATCCAAAATGCAGTAACGACTGAAAGATGGTCTGCTCAAGTAGGATTTGAATATGCTTCAGCAACTGATCAATTTGCTCAATCTGGTTTCACAGGAACTGCTTATACTCAAGGAACTTGGTTCCAAACTTTAGGAACTAAAATCCAAAAAGTATCTAACAAAATTCACCAAAAAACCATGAGAGGTGGAGCAAACTTCTTAGTATGTTCTCCAGACGTTGCTACTATATTAGAGTCTATCCCAGGATATGCTGCTGATACAGACGGAACTAAAATGCAATTTGCAATGGGAGTTCAAAAAGTAGGTATGTTGAATTCAAGATTTACAGTATACAAAAACCCTTATATGACTGATAACGTAATATTATTAGGATATAGAGGTGCTCAATTCCTTGAGACTGGTGCTGTATATGCTCCATATATTCCACTTATCATGACTCCATTAGTATACGATCCAACAAACTTTACTCCACGTAAAGGTGTTATGACTCGTTACGCTAAGAAAATGGTAAGACCAGAATTCTATGGTACTATTAAAGTACACGGATTGCATTTAGTATAATCTAAACGCATTCTAAATTAAGTTTAAAAGGGGTTAGAAATAGCCCCTTTTCTACTGATTAAAAGGCACTTGTTTGATATTTATTATAAATTTAGTTATTATGAAAGAACCTAATAGAGTTAGAAAAAATGATATTAAGTACAATATCGTTTTAAATGAAGAACAAAAACAAGCAAAGCAATTAATAATAGACAATCAAATTGTTATTATTACGGGCAGAGCAGGGTCAGGAAAATCGTTAGTAGGAGCTCAAGCAGCTCTTGATTTTTTAAATAAAAAACAATGCGATAAAATTTTAGTGACTCGAAGTGCTATTGAAGTTGGTCGATCGTTAGGATTTCTTCCTGGAGCTTTAGAAGACAAATTCAATCCATATATGGAAGCTCTTATTGAGAATTTGTATAAGTGTATGGACAAAATTAAAATAGATGATTTTGTAAAAACTGAAAGAGTTCAAGCACTTCCGGTGCAATTTATCAGAGGTAAAACAATAGACGATGTGTTGATTGTAGAAGAAGCACAGAACCTTACGAAGCCTGAGATGCTTGCCATCTTAACACGCCTTGGAAAGACCGGTAAAATCATTATAAACGGGGATAATGAACAGCAGGACACAAACGAATCTATTTCAGGTTTAACCTATGCAATAGAGCTCTCTAAAAAGATAGATGGCATTGAATGGATTAAATTAAAAGAGAATCACAGAAGTGATTTAGTAGGTAAGATACTAGATTATGAATATAATTAAATTATGAAATTAAAAGATATATTAGATACAGTTTTAGAAGATATTGAAAAAGGATGGCAAAAACAATTTGTACAAGGTCAAGTATATTCTAATCCATTTGCTAATTCATTTAATCAAATAAATGAAGGAGTAGTTAAAACTGTAATTATAATGATAGGATTGCCTGGCTCAGGAAAATCTACATTTATTAAAAAACTACCTAGCGCTCCTGTAATTTGCTCTGCAGATAATTATTTTGAATCACCTGATGGTAAATACAATTTTGATGCTACTCAATTAGGTAATGCTCACAACCAATGTAGAAACAAAGCTGCATTGGCAATGCATCAACAAAAACCTACTATTGTAATAGATAATACAAATTTAACAGACAAAGAAAGAGCTCCATATGAACAGCTAGCAGAAGAAAATGGCTATAAAATTTTATATGTAGTATTTGAACCAAATAAACAAAATATTAAGAAACTAGCACAGCGTAATCTTCATGGCGTAGAAGCAGCTAAACTAGAAGTTATGATGAAAAGATTTCGACCACCTAGTGGCGAAAAAGGAAAAATAATCTTTAAATAACTTAATTAATTACTATGTTACTAAAAAACGGGTCATCTGGAGAAGATGTAAAAAAATTACAAGCTAAATTAGGTTTAACTGCAGACGGTGCATTTGGACCTGGAACAGAAGCTAAAGTAAAAGAATGGCAAACTGCTAATGGTTTAACTGCAGATGGAATTGTAGGGGATGGAACTTGGACAAAAATGTTTGGAGCCCCAGCTGCTGCAATACCAAATTCAAATTTTAAATTAGATAAATTAAAAGGACACGTGCCTGATTCAGTAATAGCTCAAATTCCTTCAACTGCAGCTAAATTCGGAATTACTACGTCTTTAAGACTTGCTCATTTCTTAGCTCAATGCGGTCATGAGTCTGGAGGATTCAAAGCAGTTTCTGAAAATGTAAATTATTCGGCAGACGGCCTTAAAAAAATATTTGGAAAATACTTTCCTGGCAATCTATCAGACTTATATGCAAGACAACCTGAGAAAATAGCTTCTAGAGTTTATGCTTCTAGAATGGGTAATGGAGATGAAGCTTCAAAAGAAGGATTCAAATTCAGAGGAAGAGGCTTTATTCAATTGACAGGTAAATCTAATTACACTAATTTTACTAAATTTATTGGAGAAGATTGTGTTGGAAATCCTGATTTAGTAGCTACTAAATATCCATTAGCTTCAGCTGCATTCTTCTTTGACTCAAATAAACTATGGGCTATCTGTGATAAAGGTGCGGATGATGCGACAATAACGGCAGTAACTAAAAGAGTGAATGGAGGTACTATTGGATTAGCTGATAGAATCAAGCACTTTAAAGAATTTTATAGTTTATTATCTTAAAAGATATTTATTAATAAAGTAAAGGAACATGGCAGTAACAATACCAATTTGGACAGGCTCAAGTACATTTGTAGCAGGGTCAACTGGATCATTTGGATTTTTTGATACAGATACAACATATCAATCACACGCTGATAAAGTAGCGGCATGGTGTGCTGGTAGATTAGGATATCCAATTAACGACGTTGAGCTTCAGCCAGTACATTTTTACGCTTGTTTTGAAGAGGCATCTTTAGAATATTCTAATCAAGTTAATCAATTCTCTATTAGAGATAACATGTTTCAATTGCAAGGTTCTCCGACAGGAGGTAATTTAACAGGGAAACCAGTAAATACCAATTTAGGAAGATTAATAGGTATTGCAAAAAATTACGGTACAGAAGCAGGTTCAGGAGGTTATTTAGCTTACAAATCTGCTTCTATACAAGTAACGACAAATCAACAAGTATATGACTTAAATGATTTTAGTTTTGAAGTAGCTAGCGACTCGAATAAACACATTGAAATTAAAAAAATATTTCATGACACTCCTCCAGCTATTACAAGATACTTTGACCCGTTTGTAGGAACTGGTTTAGGGTCTCAAACAATGTTAGAAAACTTTGGATGGGGTAATTATTCTCCAGGAGTATCATTTTTAATGATGCCTATGTATGCGGATTTATTAAGACTTCAAGCAATTGAAATGAATGATATGATTCGTAAATCAGCATTTAGTTTTTCAGTAACAGGAGATAGATTAACTTTGTTTCCAGTACCAACATACGATTATACATTATTTATAAATTACATTACAGAAGAAGATCGTTCAGCTTTACAAGTTATAACAGGTTCAAATGTAGTAGGAGATTTTTCAAATGCTCCTTATGAATTGCATAAATATAATCAAATCAACCCAGCTGGAAAGCAATGGATATTCAAATATACATTGGCTCTAGCAAAAGAAGTTTTAGGTAATATTAGAGGTAAGTATTCTTCTATTCCAATTCCAGGTTCTGAAACGACTTTAAACGGAGCTGATTTAGTATCTCAAGGCCAAACAGAAAAAGAAGCTTTGATTACTCAATTAAGAGAAAATCTAGAAGCAGTTTCTAGACAATCTCAATTAGCTAAAATGACTGAAGAAGCAGACAATATACAATCTCAATTAAACAAGGTACCTATGCCTATTTATATAGGTTAATGATATGGCATTATTTGGCGGTCAAAGAGACGCTTCTTTAATTAGAAGTTTAAATAGAGAGTTAATTCACAGATGGATAGATACAGAAGTGTTGTTTTACAAGACACAGTTAAGCTCTATTACTAGCAATATCTATGACGAAACAAATAATAAAGTATATCAACAACCTGTTTTAATTCCATGCATCGTAACTTTTGAAGATGAAGTTTGGACTACTGAAGATTATGGTTCTGACGTAAACCAAAATTGTACTTTTTCATTTTTAAAAGATGATTTAATAGATAGCGACTATCATCCTGAAATTGGAGATATTATTGAATATCGTTCAAGATTTTTTGAAATAGATTCCACAGTAGATAACCAAAATTTTGTAGGTAAAGATCCAGACAGCTGGTTTGGAGGCACAGACCATGGATATTCACTTTCTTATATTGTTCAAGCTCATATGACTCGTCAGTCTAAAGTAAATGTAGTACAAACAAGATTTGGAGTACCTCCAACGGCAAAATCAATATTACCAAGTAATCTATAATGAGACCAGATAAAATAACTAAAAGTGAAGCAGCGTTTGCATCTGATAAAGAAGTAAAACGTAATTTAGGATATACTGACATTAAGCGAGATGGCCTAGTTAAAGACATTTCAACTTCATTATATGATGTAGACTATGCAATTAAATGGCATTTAGAAAATATAATTACTCCTACAATTGTAGAAGAGAATACAGTTATATCAGTGCCAATAATGTTTGCAGCAGGAGAGAAATGGGCTTCTGTACAAAAGCATGGATTTCTTCGTGACTCGCAAGGAAAACTTCTTACTCCACTTATAATGATAAGAAGAAATTCGGTTACTAAAAGAGAAGACATTCAAGATTTAAAAGTGTTAGATACTTCAGACAATAGAATTACTTTTGAAAGAAAATATACTCAAAGAAATAGATATTCTAGATTTGATATATCACAAAGACCAAAAGAAAAAGAATATTATTCTATGAGCGTGCCTAAATTTATGCAAGTAGAATATGAAATTTTATGTTGGACTAATAATACTGTACAATTAAATGAAATTGTAGAGCAATTAATATGGTTTGATGGCAAAGCCTTTGGCGATGCTCATAAATTTATCACTCATATAGATCCGCCAGCATTTGAAAATATAAATGATACGGGAACTGACAGAGTGGTTAGAGCTACATTGTCAATGAGAACTAAAGCTCATATATTAAATACTCATGGACCAAATGCACCTTCATTTTATAAACTTAATCCAGTTAATAAAATTATTGCTGGAATTGAAATAGATGGAGTCACTGAATCAGTTTCTGCATTAGCAGATACTACACCTAGAGAATCAAGCACTTCGTTATTAAATGGCTTCGGCTCAAGATCTAGCGGAGGAAGTAGTATAGGCACGGCAGCATTGTCTTATTTAAACATGAACAGGCAATTAACAGGCACTGTTGTAAATTCAACTACTGTAACATTTGCTTCAGGATGGGAAGATGCTCCACAAGGAATGTCAGCTACTAGTATAGATAATTTTACATTTTTACATAAACAATCAAATTGGGAACAAGCTGCTTCATTTATACCTAGATCTGCAATTGTATCATTTACACAATCAAATGGAATTTCCACGCTTGTAGTAAATACAGCCAATTTAGATTATAGTTTAGTTGCTGGCGATTATATAATAGGAATTGGAAAATTCCTAGTACAAGACTCCTTAGCATAGGTTTCAAATGGTTGCTCCATATTTATAATAAATTAAAATAATCAAGTTATGACAGAACAAACTGCAATCACACTTACAGAGTCAGAGTTAAATGCACTCAAAGAATTGCGTGAACAATACGCTTTATCAACCACTCAATTTGGTCAACTTAAAATTGAAAAACGTTTAGTAGAAAAAGAGCTAGATAAATTAGCTCGTTTAGAAGAAGAATTTGAAAGACAATATGACGCTATAATAGAGTCTGAAGTTGCTTTAGTTAAGCAAATTGAAGATACCTATGGACAAGGAAATGTCGACTTAGAGACTGGAATATTCACTCCGGTACAATAACTGTTTGAGTTTAGATAATCATATTTATTAATGATAATTAACTTAAATTAAACCTTTAACACATAAAACACAATGGCAGAAAAAATAGTAAGTGCTGGTGTCTTTACCGCTGAAAAGGATTTGTCTTTCTTACCTCAAGGAATATCTGAAATAGGAGCTGCATTTGTAGGCCCTACATTGAAAGGACCAGCAATGGTTCCGACGACAGTTTCTTCTTACGGTGAGTTTGTTCAAACTTTTGGTGACACCAACCCTAATTTATACTTACCTTACACAGCTAAGGAGTATTTAAACTCTTCAGGACAATTAACAGTTGTTCGTACTTTACATGACGATGGATATAAAGTAGTAAACCCAATAGCAATAGTTGCTACAGGATCTTTTGGAAAAAGACACATTGCATTCATTCACCCTTCTCAAGTAGTTAGTGACTCGGGGCCAACCTTTACAATTGCAACGGCTACTGCAATGTTTGAGAAAACAGCATATGATCCGTCAAGAACTTTATCAAATCAATCTGGTTCAGTTGTAATTAAATTGTCAGGTTCATATGGTATCGATACTGCGTTTAACGTTAATCAAGGATCAGTAGGTTCTTCATTTAGTGCTTCAATTAATGCAACAGCTGCAAACTATATATCAAAAGTATTTAGTAAAATACCTACTACTAGCACTCAAGCAGGATACTTATATACGATGTTTGATCAAGCAGCATCTTCTTCGCTAGCGGCAGATCCAGCAGTATCATTTATTTTAGAGTCAGGTTCATATACTTCAAGATCTACATTCCAAAATGCAGAAACTCCTTGGCTTATATCTCAAACGGTAAATAATACAAATTATAATTTATTCAAATTTCACACTATCAGTGATGGTAGTACTGCAAATTATGAAACTAAAATTACAATTTCTAATATTAAAGCTGCAGGTACTGTTCCAGGTTCTGTATATGGAGCATTTACAGTAACTGTAAGAGCAGTAGATCAAACTTATTTAAAAGCACTTGGGTCTCCATATGACACTCAAGATACTGACGTTCGACCAAACATTTTAGAATCTTTTGACAATGTAAATTTAGATCCTAACTCTCCTAGATATATTGCTAGAGTGATTGGAGATAGATATAGAACATTTACCAATGGTAAAGTTGTATTATATGGAGATTATGCAAATAAATCTAAATATGTATATGTTGAAGTAGATTCAAACGTTGCTAAAGCTTCGCTATCTGAAGAGTTAGTTCCTTTTGGTCACGCTGCATTATATAGTACAATACCTTCTACATACACTGCTCCACAAGCTGCAGCATTAGTTGTATCTCAATCTATTTCAGGTATTTACAATAAAAGAGTTCATTATGGATTTAATTATGATTTTGGTACTACAGATAATGACAATTATCTAAAACCACTTCCAGACAGTGCAGTAGTAGGTAATAATGCTACGTTCTTATTGTCAAACTATTCTCAACATCCTAGTGCAAATTACCCATCAGCTGCTTTAGCTTATTCAGGGTCAATTGACTTGACTACTAACACTTCAGCTGATACTCGTAAATTTGTTGTACCTTTTCAAGGTGGATTCAATGGATGTCAACCAAATAGAAGATCATTATCAGGAGCAGACATTGTAGCTTCTAATACTCAAGGATATGATTTAGCAGGATTGTCTAGTAAAGATTATTCAGTATATACTAATGCTATTGATGCTGTATCTAACCCAGATGAATTAGATATTAATATGTTAGTTCTTCCAGGCGTTATTCAAACATTGCACCCTGCAATTATTGACTATGCAGCTAATATGTGTTTAGACAGAGGAGATACTTTCTTAGTATTTGATTGTGTTGGATTAACAGATAATATTGCGACAGCAGTAGGCGCAGTTCAAACAATTGATAACAATTACGCTGCAACTTACTACCCATGGGTGAAAATATTAGACGTAGGTATTAACAAACCAGTTTGGGTTCCTCCGACAGTTGTTATTCCTGGTGTTCTTTCATTCAATGATAAAGTAGCTGCTGAATGGTATGCTCCAGCAGGTTTAAATAGAGGTGGATTATCAACAGTAATCGACGCTTATACTCGTTTAACTCACGCTGAAAGAGATACATTATATGAAGGAAGAATTAACCCAATTGCAACATTCCCTGCTCAAGGTGTATGTGTATGGGGTCAAAAAACTCTTCAAGCTAAACCATCAGCTCTTGATAGAATCAACGTAAGAAGATTGTTAATTGCTGTTAAGAAATTTATTGCGTCTGCAACAAAGTATTTGGTTTTTGAAAACAATACAGCTGCAACTCGTAACCGTTTCTTAAATATCTGTAATCCATATTTAGAGTCAGTTCAACAAAGACAAGGACTTTATGGATTTAAAGTTATTATGGATGAAACAAATAACACTCCAGACTTAATCGATAGAAATATTATGTATGGTCAAATTTATTTACAACCTGCGAAAACCGCAGAATTTATTATAATTGACTTTAACATTTTACCTACCGGTGCTGCATTTCCAGGAGCATAATAATTAGTAAAGATCAAAGGGGCTATAATATAGTCCCTTTTCTTTTGTTTTTTCGATACTTACATATTTATATTAAATAAAAGAAACGGTTATGTTTTTCCGAAAGGATGATATTTATATTAAAAAAGAACTTAAACAAATTATACAAAAATGGCTGAATTATTAGACCCAACGGAAATCATGTTTACTGCTTTTGAGCCAAAGGTAGCTAACCGTTTCATCATGTACATTGAAGGTATCCCTGCTTACCTAATAAAAGCATCAAATAGACCTGGAATCACTTTTGGAGACGTAGTATTAGATCATATCAACGTTGAGAGAAAATTAAAAGGTAAAGGAAGATGGAACGACGTTTCTATCACTCTTTATGATCCTGTAGTTCCTTCTGCATCTCAAGCAGTAATGGAATGGGTTCGTTTATCTCATGAGTCTGTAACAGGTAGAGATGGATATTCTGACTTTTACAAGAAAGACATTACTTTCAACGCGTTAGGACCAGTAGGTGATAAAGTTGAAGAATGGACGCTAAAAGGAGCTTATATTGGAGACGCTAACTTTGGTGACTTTGATTGGGCAACAGAAGACGCTATCAACATTGCATTGACTATCAAATACGATTACGCTATACTTCAATTCTAATTAAAAATTTATTAAAAAAGATTTGGTAGATTGAAAAATTATACTTATCTTTATATATAGAAAATAAATTATGACAAAGACATTATTAAAACAAATAATTAGAGAAGAAGTTCGTAAAGCATTAAATGAAGACCCTCAAACTTCAGTAATGCGTTCACATCCTGGCATGGTTGAAGAAATTATTGAAATGCTTAAACACATTGATGTAGATGGAGAAACAATGGAATATATCCTAGACAAAGTGGGAATGACCGAGCAAATGCAACATCAATTGACTCCAGGCGGAATTAGATAATAAAAAATATGAAATAAACTAAAGCCTCTAGAAATAGGGGCTTTTTTACTGATTAGATATTTATATTAAAATATAACTAATGACACCAGATAAATTCAAACAACTTTTAAAGGAATTTGCTCCACAAAGACAACTTCAAGAAGCAGATGTAATTCCTGTAGGGCCAGATGGTAATGAAATCACAGATAAAAGAGTCATAGCCAACTTGAACCTAGCAGTAAAGGCAGTAGATGCAAGTCTACGACCTAAGTTAGTGCAGATACTTCAAGATCCGGATGCAGCAAAAGCATTGAAAAATCCTGCACAAAGAGCAGCGTTGGTAGGGGCAATTGCAATTGCTTTTGGAATGACAGAGCAAGAATTTTCTCAAATAGTAGGAAAGATAAAAGGAATGTTAAAAACCACAACTGCTCCTGAAAATGATCAAGCTTAAACCTATAGCAGAGCAAGTACTCAATGAAGCTGAAGAAACTATTACGTGGGGAGAAGTTTCTAAATTACTAAATGCAATTAAAGGAAAGCAAAACAAAACTGAAGTTGCTGGAGTATTAAAAACAGCGGGTAAATGGGGTGCTTCACTTCTTCCTGGGTTATCAATTATATCTACAGTATTAGATACTTATGATAATATATCAGATATCAAAGACGTTGCTAAGTCATTATTGACAATTGGTAAAAATGTATCTAATAACGAAATGAAAAATCCTAAAGGTTCAGATTTTAAAAATTTAACAGGTCCATTTTGGGATGCACTTAAATTATCTCCAGAGGTATCAACTTTACTAGATGATAAAGTAGAAGCTATGTTCATCAATCAAGTAATTATACCAGAGTTAGGAAAGCCAGGAAATGAAAATCAACCAATACCAAACATGGATATTGAATTAGGTAAATGGTTAAACAAATCAGGATTAGAAGACAAAGCTGAAATTCACTTTACAGGTAAATCAGGAAACCTTTAAAAATCCTAAATAAATTCAACAATTACATATTTATATTAAATAAAACTTATATTAGTTATGGCACAAGTTAATGACAACTACCCGAAGTCGAATAACACTGAACTTACTGATGCTCAATTAAAAGATTTAGCATTATCAAATTTAGCTCGGCAAGAAGTAAAAGCTTCTAATTTTCCAACTGAAATAATTTCATTGCCATCTAAAGGATTAGTATATCCTGAAGGTAATCCTTTGCGAGAAGGAACTATTGAAATGAAATACATGACAGCGCGAGAAGAAGATATTCTTACTTCACAAAATTTAATTAAACAAGGAATTGTATTAGATAAACTAATGCAGTCAATGATTGTATCTCCTATTAGATATGAAGATTTAGTAATAGGCGATAAAAATGCAATAATGATATCTTCTCGTATTTTAGGATACGGAAAAGATTATCAAGTAGAAGTTGCATGTCCAAATTGCCAAGAAAAAAATAAAATTAATATTGATTTAACTCAATTACCTGAAACTAATATTCCAGAAAATGCTGTAATGGTAGCTCCGGGAATATTTGAATTTATATTACCACAATCTAAACGAGTAATACATTTTAGATTATTGACAACTGGAGATGATAAAAGAATTAGTAAAGAAATTGAGCTAGCTAAAAAAGCAAGTAAAAACAACCAAGGTATAGACAGAGAATTAACAACTAGATTAAAAAATCTAATAGTATCTGTAGATGGAGATGCTGATAGCAGATTAGTTGCTAATTTTGTAGATAATGAATTATTTGCAATAGACTCTAGAGCTTTAAGAACTTATATTAGAGATATATCTCCAGACATTAAATTTGAACAATATTTCGCTTGTACCGAGTGCGACCACGAAGAGGAGGCGTTGGGATTCGGTATTGACACCAACTTTTTTTGGCCTAAGTCCTAAAGATAAACCAATATTACACGCTCAGTTATTCGATTTAGTATATCACGGAAAAGGATTTACTTGGACGGAAATATATAATATGCCAGTATGGCTTCGAAAATTTTATTATAAAAAGACAGAAGAAGCTATTACAGCAGCAAACAAAGCTACTCCTACTAAAAAAATTAATAAGCCTAGAATATCAAGACCGGGAATAGGACCTTAATTGGTTCTATTTTCATGTTCGGTACCAACTAGTTATTAATTAGATATTTATTATTAAAATAGAATACTCATGAAAATTTCGGAATTTAAAAACCTTATCAGAGAAGAAATTAACAATGTTGCTGGAAAGCAGCAATTGCGAGAAGGCGTAGTTGATAAAATTATAGCTGCTATCATCGACAAAGTTGTTAAAGTAAAATATGGTAAATATTTTGATAGCCTGCATAAAGATCCTGAATATATAGAAGCTCTTAAAGGTGTTAAAACAGCTGCGGATAGAATTAACATGGCAGGAGAAAGAGCTGTAAAAGCAAAGATGCAATGGCAAAAAACATATGATGCATATGCTAAGCAATATGGAAGAAAGGCAGCTGACAGGATTGTATCTCAAGCTAAGGCAGGTACATATGACCCTTTTAAGATATCTTCTAAAAAATAATTTAACTAATGGCTAAACAACAACCTAAATCTAGCGCTCCAAAAACGCCGCCTAAAGCTCCGCCTAAAGCACCGCCAAAGTCACCTCCAGGGTTGCCGAAACCGGATACTAAAGGATATAAAGACATTGCAGATTTTTCTAAAAAATTTCTAGAAGATCAAAAGCAACAAGCTATTAATTCAGCTGACTTAAATAAATTAGCAGAGGAATTAGCAGGATCATGGGGAGATGTTTCAAATGCTATTAAAGCAGTTAGTAAATATTCAAGTAAATTAGGGGATGAATTTAGTGATGTCGAAGATCTAACTAAAACGTTAGTTAGGAATTTAGAAAATGTTGGCGGAGAGTTGTATGAACAGTTAAATGTTACTGATAAAATAAAAGAACTTCAAGAAAGTCAAAATAAAAAATTAGCTCAATATAGCAAAATTAAAGCAGGTACCAACAAGGCACTCAAAGAAAATTTAAGTTCAGAACAAGAATTGTCTAATTTAATTGCTGAAAGAACTAAAGAACAAAAAGGGTTCGGAGTTTTTGAAGATGAGGCGTTTAAAAATTCAAAAAAGAAAATTGAAGACTCTATTGCATTAAACAACCAATTGATTGAAAATAATAAACTAGCATATGAAACTCTTCGTGCTGAACAATCAATAAATGCATCTAGAATTATATCACTTAAAGCTATAGAAGATATAGGCCAAGCTCTAGATGTAGCAAATAAAAAAGCAAAAGAGCAAGGAATAGATATTGAAGCGCTATCTAAAGATATCTCAGCTCCATTTGAAAAAGTTTTAGGATTTTTAGATTCAATGCCAGGAGGTGGCGTTCTTAAAAACTTCTTAGGAGTAGATAAAAAATTAGAAGGGGTTACGACTGCAATTACTCAATCATTTATTACTGGTTTAGCATCTACAGGTTCAGTTGGAACAGCCGCATTCGGAGCATTAAGTGCAGGAGCCAGTACATTTATGGCAACGCTAGGACCTTTATTAGTTCCATTATTAGCTATAGCAGCTGTAGTAGCAGGCTTAAAAAGAGGTTTGGAAATTGATCAAGAAGTTTCTGACTTTGGTAAAGCTATGGGAATGTCTCGTGAAGAAGCAGCTGGAGTTCATGAAGAAATGGAATCTATTGCTATTGAAACTAAAGTAATAGGCGCTAACACAAAAGAATTATATGGTGCTTATCAAGAGCTAGCTAAATCAATAGGAGTGACTAAATTAGCAAATGCTGATATGGCAGAATCTCAAGTTTTATTAAAAAACCAAATGGGAATGACAGCGGATGAAGCAAGTGAGTTTCAAAAACTTTCAATGATGACAGGTAAAACATCAGAGCAAAATTTAGCAATTATTCAAGCAGGAGTTCAAGCTTCGACAGGAGGTTTAATGAATTATAAAGATGCTGCAAAAGATATTGCAGGATCTTCTAAAAAAATGCAAGCCGGATATCATAATGATATTAAGGCATTGACAAAAGCAGTAGTTCAAGCTAAAAAGTTAGGAATGACTTTGGATGAAACTGGCGATATATCTAAAAATTTATTAGATATTGAATCTAGTTTAGAAAATGAAATGAAAGCAAATGTGCTGACAGGTAAACATATGAATATGAATACTGCTAGACAATTAGCACTTCAAGGAAAATCTGCAGAAGCCGCTGCTGAAGCGGTGAAACAAGCTGGAGATTATAATGACATTATTGCAATGGCTCCATATCAATTGGAAGCAACGGCAGCAGCCGCTGGAATGACTGCAGACCAATTATTAAAGTCTGCAGAAACCTCAAAAATGTTTAATGACATAGCTGCTGAAACTGGAGTTCAATTAGATGAAAATGGTTCTTTAACTGACGAGCAATTGGAAAAAGCCGCGAGTTTAGGAAATGAAGCTGCAAAGAAATTAGTAACTGATAAACAATCAGCTTCTGCTCAAGAAAAATTAGCAGCGCTAGGAGATAAATTGCTAGCTTTATTTGACGAGCTTATGTCAGGTCCATTAGGTGAAATGATGAGTGTGTTAGGTGATATGGCAACAAAAGTATTTCCTGTATTAGGGTTTGCATTGGAAAATGCATTTGCTCCATTAAAATGGACTTGGAAATTATTATCTGCAATATGGGATATAATTGGAGGTCCTTTAATGGAATCATTTGATGCAATAGGAGAAGCAATTGAAGAAATTAAAAAACCATTTACAGAGTTATTTTCAACATTTAGTAGTGGCGAAGGAGCTGGATTTATGAAAGTGTTAAAAGATATCGGTTCTATTATTATAGACAATATATTTATGCCTATAAAAATAACTTTAGGATTTATAACAGGCGCTATAAAAGCAATTGGTCAAGTAGTAAGTCATTTTATAGAAGATCAATTAGGCGGTCTAATGGATATCTTTGGAGGTATTAAAAAAATATTTTCCGGAGATATTATGGATGGATTAAAACAATTAGGAGGAGGAATTATGGATTTTTTACTAGCTCCCTTTAAAGCAGCTGGCAATTTAATTATAGGACTTTTAAACGCTATTATATCCGGAGTAAACGCTATTTCAGTAAAAGTGCCAGATTGGGTACCTGGACTAGGTGGGCAGACTTTTGGATTTGACATTTCAGAAATTCCTTATTTAGCAAAAGGAGGTACTATTGGCAAAAGCGGAATGGCAGTTGTAGGTGAAAAAGGCCCTGAAATTGCATCGTTACCGGCAGGAGCTACAGTATCGTCAAATTCAGATTCAGGAGGAATTTTATCTAAATTAGGAGAAGCCGCAAATTCAATGACAGGAGGTGTTTCCGGAGGATTAGGCGAACTTACTAACTCGTTAATGAATGCATTGATGCCAGGTTCTGAGAGTGGAGGTTCAGCACCGGCGCAAGACAATTCGGAAATGGTTAGTATATTAAAACAAATATTAGCAGCTACTTCTCAGCCAGTGTCTGTTAATATAGGAGGTAAAGTAATTGATGAAATTGAAAAACAAACTACCTTAAGAAAAACATATAATACTAAAATGGATAGTGCTCACGGAGCATTTTAATATATAAAATATGGCATTAGTCGACTTAAAATCTAATTTAGCAAACTTTCGAGCAGATTTCTCTCATGAAAGTAAATTGAAATCACCGGGAAATACGCCAGGTTCAATGCCTATAGATATTCAAAAGAAATCTCCTAATAACGTGCCTACTCAAAGATATATCAATGAGATAAAAGTAGATCCTGTTATTAAGCCAAAGATATCGACAGTAAACCCTATTAAGACTCAATTAAAAGATAAGGTATCTAATATTGTTACTATCACAACTTCAGTAAAAGATAAAAAATCAACAATAGCTCCTTTACAAACAGTATTAAATGACAAGACTTCTCAAGTAGATCCTTTAAAGACTGAAGTAAAAATTAAAGCTTCACAAATTGCTCCTTTAAAGGCTTTGTTAAAAGATAAGATTTCTCAAGTAGCTCCTTTAAAAACTGAAGTAAAAGATAAAACTTCAAACATTGCTACTATTCAAACTTTGTTAAAAGATAAAAATTCAGCTATTACTACCACAAAAACTGAAGTAAAAGATAAGGAGTCTAAAATTGTAACTATTAATACTGTAATAAAAGCTAAAGAATCTTCTATAAAAGCTTCAGCATTTAGTACTCCCGATATATCAAAACAGCATCATGAAGTTAAACCTAAATACAATAAAAATGTATTAGAGATTGGCACATATAAAATAGATAATCAATTAGGATCAACAGGCTCGCCTTTTAAATATTTAAAAAGCGGAGCTTTAACAACAAAGAAATTTTCAGATAAAGGATATTCAGACAAAAGAAGATATGACGATTCAGTTAAGTCCGTAAAAGGGCAACCAGGTAAAAGTCTTTTATATGCAAAAGGAATGGAACAAAATTCTCCTTCTGCAATAGATGCTGAATACGCTAAATACAATTTGCAAGACGATTCATTCAACCCTACTTACATGAAACAACCTTTCATAGTAAGACCTATAGGAAAAAGATGGGGCTTTAAAAACTCTCCAGGTGCATTTGATGATGGATTGATTAGAGGTGGTATGACAACTGCTATTGAACGTTCAGCATTAGATACTGCTAGAATTGCAAAATGGATGGCATCTCCTAAAGGTTTATTATGGGTAGTTAAACAGATAGGTTTAGGATTAACCAATCCAAAAGTTGAAGCTATTGGAGGTGCATTAACAAGACAAACAAGAATACATTCAGGATTAGCTTCTTTATTATCTGTGCCAACCACTGCATTTGGAATACATTTCACTCGCCATGGAGTACCGTTTTTAAACGCCACATCTAGCTATGGAAATGTCATTGACTCATTAAGTTCCAAAGGCAATACTACTTACAGTCGTTTAATTAATTTAAAATCTGAATTATTTGCTAAAGATATACCAGGGACTCCAACTCAAAGTAAATTCGTTACAGATTTAATTCAAAAAGTCGGGCCTCTTCGTAAAGCAATAGGATTTACTGGAATGCCAATTGTATCCTTATCAGGATTAGCAGGTCCAGGCTCAGTATATGGTATAGGATTAACTACTATTAAAAGACATTATAACAGTAGAAATTTACCTAATGACAAAACTGAAGCTCCAGCAGAAAACAAAACTTCTTTTATTAATCCTAGCTCTTTAAGTAAACCTTACGCCTCGGATAAAATAGGGTTTTCGGGAACTGCTGAAAGTGGAGGTACTTACGAATCGAAATTAAAAAATATTGGTGAGAGTAAGAACTTTGGTAAAACTCAAACACCAGGTGCAAGTTCTAATGGAATTAAACCTAGTATTGAAACTGCTGATAATAGAAATTCGTCATACCCAGAGGCAAAAGCTTTTGGAATTAATAATTACGTAACGACTGCATATAACAAAATTAAAAAATCTTCAGACATTGCTGCAATACCAAATGATTTTAGAAATGATTTAGAAATTACAAATCAAAAATTTTCTGGAAAGGCTGAAGATACTAAGTACTATGAAAAATATGATATCCAAAATAAAACATCGGGATATGGGTTAGGCACTCCTGGTAGGGTAGGAAAGGATAGATCAAAACCAAATACATTTATTAAAAAAGGAAATGATTTTTCATTTAAAACTGCTGATAATAGAAATATATTAACTTCAAATGCTGCATTTGAAGGAGATATGATTACCGGTTTGGATATAGGAGGGGGTGATGATTATCCAACTAATCACAAAGATTTTATAAAATTTTATTTTGAAGATGCTACTCAAGGTAAAAATATAATGGCATTTCGAGCAACACTTAATGGATTTACAGATTCATTTTCGCCGGGTTGGGATGCAATTGCTATTATGGGTCGTCCAGATAGTGCTTATTTATATTCATCTTTTGAACGAAGTGTTTCTTTTAATTTTACAGTAGCAGCAACTACTCGGTCTGAAATGATTCCTATGTGGAGAAAATTAAATTATTTATCTACATACACAATGCCTGATTTAGTAGGAGGTTCAAAACCTTCAGGTCCTATGATGCGATTTACAATAGGAGATTTATTTCATAGAACTGCTGGATTTATATCTTCATTATCATATACAATTCCGGATGATGCGACATGGGACATTGCTGAAGATTCAAAAGACCAAGTTGCAAAACAACTTCCTATGATGATGGAAGTATCGATGGCTTTAACAGTAATAGGTGATTATAGACCACAAAAAATGGGAAGAGCATATAGTTTATCTCCAAAAGGAGGAGTAGCAGAAGGCCCAGGAAATTGGATTGGCGATGCTGATACAAAATAAATTTAATTATTATGGCAAGATACGACAATTATTCATTTAAACAAAAAACAAAACTAGATGAAGACAATAAACGAAGATATTACGATTCGTTGCTAGATCCAACAATTCCATTAAGTTATTCAGACATTTATGTTATAACTACAATTGGAGATAGATTAGATTCATTAGCATGGAAGTACTATGCTAACGCAGAATTTTGGTGGATGATAGCAGCTGCTAATCCTGATTTGCGAAAGGATTCCTTATATTTAGAACCTGGGATTCAATTAAGAATACCTCAAGACTATAATGAAGTGTTAATGTTATATAAAGATCAAAACCAATCTAGATAATGGCAGATACTATTTTTTATACTGCAGTAGACGGAGGAGTTACAGGAGCATTAAATGCTCGTAAAAACATATACTCAGCTGCAGTAAGAGATTCCGGAGCTCATGCATGGCTTAATCAAAAAATGGCTTATGCATCTGCAACTGCGTTTCATAAAAAAGCTGGAAGGTCAGCATCACTTCAATTAGTTGTTGGAGGAGGTATTGGAGGAAAAGGATTATATGAACCAGGTCAATCTTCAGCAGGTACTTTCAATCCAAAGCCACATATTACTTCAGTTAAAATATCTAGTGCAGGAGATTTTGGGTCTGTATTAAAATGCGACATATCTTTTACAGTTTACAACTTAAACGATTTAGATGGTAAGCAAGCATTTTTTGATTTAGGAGCTGAAGTAAACGTAAAATATGGATGGCATAAAGATGGCGGTGCTGGCGGATCGGCCGGCAATTTCAAAGGATTTGTATATAATTTTAGTTTTCAAGTTAATTCTGTAGGTGGATTTGATTGTGTATGCAATGCAATGGGAGAAGGAATGGCTATTTTAGGAGCCTCTGCTAATCCTGCTTCAGACGCTAAAGGAAAAGAAATTGCAGATGCTTTAGGTAACAAAGTACATGGAGATACTGTAATGGGAGCTTTAGAAGTTATAGTTGATGGGTTAGAAGGTCAGGCAGATCAAATTGTTGGGCCTGACGGAGTAGGAAATGTTAAATTTCCAGATTCATGGGGTACGGGAGCAGGAGAAGATGGCGAAGAAGCTACTCCACATTATTACGTATCTCTAGAAGCGTTTGTTAAATTAGCAGTTGAAAAAATACATGATACTTCAGCTAAGCTTAAAGACATATCTATCAAATGTGATGGAACTGTAACAAAAGGAAATGTTCCGGCAGGAGGATCTAATATGCTAGTATCAGGAAATCCAAAAGAAATTTTATTGCCAGAGCCTTACGCTTATTATGGAGGTAAAATGAAATTAGGATTTAATACATATCAAGGAGAATTTGGCGCCGGCGATTTAAGTAAAATCATGATTAGTATAACTCACTTAAATGATATTGTAAGTAAATTAGCAGATGATAAAGGTAACAATGCAAAATCTGCAGATACGTCAATTGCAAAATTATTTGCTAAGATATTTGATTCTATTAACATAAATACAGGTACAAGATTTAAATTGTCTATGTCACAGAATCCTAAAAATCCTATGGAATTTTTAATTGTAGATTCTAATTATATAGACGGCACGATATCGCCATATCCTATAACAGCTGTTACTAGAGATAGTATTTGCAGAAGCATTTCATTAGTAGCTAAACTACCTTCAGAAATGGCAACAGCAGCTTATGTAGAAAATACATCCACTTCATCTCCTGCAGGCGCTGTAGTAGCTCAAATTAATGGAGTTACTGAAAAAGACACTCCTACTAAAGGAGACCCAACAACTTCATATGCAGATGCCAGAATAAAAATAGACGCAACTGGGCCTCCTGATCCTAAAGATCCAGACGGAATTGGACCTTCACCAAAAAATGTAAATGCGTTAAGAGCTGCAATTAAAAGAATGTATACTTCAGGAGAAACTGCTAATGGCGTCAAACCTGGAACTGAAGCATTTCCAGTGCCAATTGAATTTTCATGCACTCTAGATGGAGTAAATGGATTTCTATTTGGAAATGCTATTACATGTAATTATCTTCCAGCAGCTTATAAAAAAGCTAAAATATGTTTTACTGTTACTAAAGTAGATCATAATATTTCAGGAAATGACTGGACGACAACTTTAAACACTGTTTGTAGAGTGCAACCAACATATTAAAAATGTATATAAGAAATAAATTATATTATCCAGCTTCTCATATTGTAACTAATCTTCGAACAGATGGGTTAGAATGGATGCTTGAAAACGGTACTGAATTCAAAGGATTTTATCATAAATACATAGATGGTACTGTATTGACAGGAGCTGTATTTCATAAATCAGATTCTAAAAAATTAATACCTTATATTAATAAATTAGATCAGCCTAATAACTTTGAATATGATTCTATAGTCAAAAAGACAGCTATATTAGCTCCTCATTATATATTTCCAATTCCTAAATTAGATGATTATAAATCAGGCAAACTAACTAGATATTTTCTTAAAAGAAGAAATTTTTCTAGCTATCAAGATATAATTGAAATTAATAAAGATCAATGGCTATCTTGGAAAAAACATTCAGGAGGTATAGATAATAAGTTATATACAGCTACTGAAGTTGATTGGAAATTAACAGGCCCACTTCATGATGATAAAACATCACAAAATATTGTTTATGGTGTGTATGATACCAATCAAAGAATTGTGCTTTTAAAAGATCATGAATTTACAGGACTCAAAGATTTCCTAACTGATTATGTAGAATTGTCCGTTCATTCCAAAGCAGTCAAAGACGACATTAAGAAATTATTTGGTTAAAACAAAAGAATTATATATATTGTCTAGGTTATGAAAATTATAGAAACGAAATTAGAGTTTGAGTCATTCCTAGAAAAATCTAAAGGGTACGATTGGATTGTCGTACCCACTTACTGTAATGGCGAAAGACCAGTTTATACAGACTCTGTTTCAGTTGTGTATGTGTATGTTATCAATTTAGATAAAGAAGTAATGATTGTATTCAATCATACTGAAGGTCTTTCACTTTCTGAAGAATTACTAAATGAATTTCCAGAAGATACTAAATTGTTTGTTTATGGCAAAAAGAAGTTTAAAAGATTTCTAGATCGTAAAAATATAATTGATATGAATATGGTTGAGTACTTTCATAAGAATCAACCTATTGAAGATGATTTTGATACACCTGCTCACGAGTTCTTTACAAGACACTTTGAAAAATTCAATAATCTAAATGCAATCATTCCAATTACAAAGCATATTGAAAAGGGGCAATCTATAGCTCAAAGATTTTTAGATGTTTATGATTTCTTTCATGAAGATGTAGCCTTTACCAATTACAATGAATTGATTTTAGATTCTCTTGCTCAAATAGAACAAAATGGATTATTCACTCATTACGATCAATACAAAAAACAATTCAAGGAAGCTCCTTTATATGAGAACTTTGCATATACTGAATATAACATTTACACTACTACAGGAAGACCTTCAAATAGGTTTGGAGGAATAAATTATGCGGCGTTGAACAAAGACAATGGGCAACGTGGTGCATTTTGTTCTAGGTTTGGAGAAAATGGCTTTATGCTTTCTTTTGATTACGATGCATATCACTTAAGACTTCTAGCAGAGTTAGTTGATTATAAATTTCCAGAAGGATGTTCAGTGCATGAGTATTTAGGTAAATTTTATTTTCAAAAAGAAACTCTTACTCCGGAAGAATATTCAGAAGCTAAATCTATTTCATTTAGACAACTTTATGGTGGTATAGGTCAAGAGTATTTGGAAATTCCATTCTTTGAAAAAATACACAGATACACTCAATTAATTTGGAGTCAGTACAAAGATGAAGGGTATATTGAAACGCCTATGTTTGGAAGAAAATTGTTTAAATCATTCTTTGGTGATATGAATGCAGCAAAGCTTTTAAACTATTTATTACAGTCTTATGAAACCGAGAGGAACATGGCCGTAATTCATAACATACTTCTACGTACAAAGGCGTATTCAAGTAAACTAATACTTTATACATACGATAGCTTCTTATACGATTTCGACAAACGAGACGGCGCTACGCTTGTTAAATTGATTCAAGAAGAATTAGAGCAGGGAGGAAAGTTTCCTGTGAAGTTGGAAATAGGCCCAGATTATAATAACATGATTGTACCAAAAAGACACTAGTTATATATTTATATATGATAATATCGTTTATAAATTACAACATTGGTACAATTAATTTGTTTATTTTGCTTGGAAGATTCTTTAGATCATACAGTTACTATGATTTCAAAGACTTACGAAGTTGTTTATAAACGAATATTTGTACTTTCCATAGATAGCAGTGAAGAGCTTATATGCAGTTTCAATGTTGAAAAAGGAAACCATAGAAAACAATTACCAGCAGCAATGTTGGTTCATAGAAAAAAAGAAACTAATACTTTATACACTATTAATTCTTTGAATGCTTTAATTAGAAAAGAAAATGACGGAATATTAGATAATAAATATTCTGTGGATTGGACTAAATATTCCAATGCTTTACTAGTAACTTCTAATAATGAACTAAAAGTATTAAATACTAAAGTATATCAAATTATAAATTTATAATATTAACTATGACACAATCCGAATTTAAAAAATTAATTAGAGAAGAAATTCAAAATACTCTTCAAGAACTATCTCCACTATCAACAAATGGATGGGCCGATGGTAATTATTTACAAGCAGCTGTTGCTCGACAACTAAACGCTGCAGGTAGCGCTTTAACCAGAAAACGCGAAGCCAATTTAAAGAAAGACATTACTGATGAAGTTATGTTGAAAAAAGAAATTGATACTATATTAGCTACTTATGGATTTGTTTTATCAAAAGATTTTAATAAAATTTATAAAGCTAGAAACGGAAAAGAATATAACGAATAATATGAAAGCATCTGAATTCAAAGCTCTTATCAAAGAAGAAATAAAAAAAGCAATGAAAGAATCTGCAATGTCAGACATTGATTTAATGGCAAAAGATGCCATTACATTTAATGCGTTTGCAGTGGAATTCTTCAAAGAATATCCAAATATTAAACAAGACGAAAAAATGGGATTCATTAAATGGTTAAAAACCGTTTATACAGATGCCAAGAAAAATAAATAAAAATATTAGGTGACTTCATAAGGTTACCATATATTAAGGTTATATTAGAAGTTGAGAATGTAGATTGATAATTCTAGACACTCAAAATACATTACCAATTACTAATTATTAAATATTCATTAACAATTAAATTTTAAACACATGGCTATTAACTTAGACGCAATTAAACAGAAGTTGAACTCATTACAAAATGTAACTTCTAAACAAAACAATTTATGGAAACCAGAACCAGGAACTCAAGTAGTTCGTATTGTGCCATATCAACACAATAGAGAGAATCCATTTATTGAACTTTATTTCCACTATAACTTTGGTGGCAAATCAATTTTATCTCCAATGTCATTTGGTCGCCCTGACCCAATTTTAGAGTTCGGAGAAAAACTTAAATCAACAGGAAATTCAGACGATTGGAAAGCTGGTAAAAAACTAGAGCCAACAATGCGTTGTTATGTTCCAATTATCGTAAGAGGTAAAGAAGATGAAGGAGTTAAATTCTGGGGCTTTGGTAAATCAGTTTATCAAGAACTTTTAGGATTTATTGCAGATCCTGATTATGGAGATATCACAGATCCAGTTGCTGGACGTGATGTAGCAGTTGAATTCAAAGCAGCTGATCAAACAGGAAAATCATTTCCAGAAACTTCTATTCGTGTTAAACCTAACCAAACTCCAGTAACTGATAACAAATCAGTATTAGAGAAGTTAGCTAATCAACCAAAAGCGACAGACATTTTCAAAGAGTATACTTACGATGAAATGACTAAACTTTTGCATAATTGGTTAGACCCAGAAAATGCGGCAGATGAAAATACATCATCAGCGCCAGCTAAAGAGACCAATGCTAATCAAGCATCTATCTCTGAAGCAGCTCCAGTAGCAAAAGTAGACGACGTAGCTTCAGCATTCGACAACTTATTTAACCAATAATATTGAGTAACCAAATGGTTTCTCTAGATTAACTATGGCGAAAAAAACAACAAAACCAGTAGACGAATCTGAGTTAGAAGATGACTTGGCTTCAGTGTTAGCTGACAACCTTAATAAGAAATTTAAAAGCTCTAATTATAAAGTAGCTTATTTTTTAGAAGGTGATACAGACTCTCCGTCAGATGTGAATGAATGGATTTCAACCGGCTCGACAATGTTAGATTTGGCTATTTCAAATAGACCAAATGGAGGATTGCCAGTAGGAAGAATAATTGAAATCACAGGTTTAGAAGCTTCAGGTAAATCTTTATTGGCAGCCCACGCTCTAGCAGACACTCAACGAAAAGGAGGATTAGCAGTATATATAGATACTGAAAATGCAGTTTCTCGTGAGTTTCTAGAAGCGATAGGCATTAATTTAAAGGATATGTTATATGTTCCTTTAGATACAGTTGAAGACATATTCGAGTCAATCGAATCAATTACAGAATCTATAAGAAAAAACGCTAAAAATAGATTAGTGACTATTGTAGTGGATTCTGTAGCAGGAGCATCTACCAAGCAGGAGATGTCAGCAGATTATGACAAAGATGGATGGGCGACGTCAAAAGCAATCATTCTATCAAAAGCAATGCGTAAAATTACCAATTTTATTGGTAGAGAGCGTATTTGTTTAATATTTACAAATCAGTTACGTACTCGATTAGGGGTATCCTTTGGAGACCAATGGACAACTTCAGGAGGGAAAGCAATCGCATTTCACTCTTCAGTTCGTCTTCGTTTAAAATCAGTAGGGCAAATTAAATTAGCAAAATCTTCAGATGCTCCAGAGGCAGTGTTAGGAATAACAACTCGAGCTCAGGTAGTTAAAAATCGTATGGGCCCGCCTTTACGATCTGTAGATTATGAAATTTATTTTGACTCTGGAATTGACGATTACGGTTCATGGTTGACAATGTTGAAAAATCATAATTTAGTAACTCAAGCAGGTGCATGGTATACTTATACCAACACAGACACGGGTGAAATAATCAAATTTCAATCTAAAGATTTTCAAAAGAAATTAATGGATGATCCTGAAATGAAAGAGCAAGTATACAGAACAATTTGTGAAAAGTATATTATTAATTACAAAGCTGGAGAACATTTCGGTGTAGATGACATTGAAATTGAAACAGAGTTTGAAGGAGAAGATTCTTAAGTTATGATGAAAGGTTACGCTGATTTATTGAAACAAATTCGCGAAGACCACGAAAAACAGAACTCAGGCTTAGGCAAAGACAGTAAAGTGTTAATTGTCGACGGCCTGAATTCTTTTATTCGTTGTTTTAGTGCGGTGCCATTAGTCAATGACGATGGCGACCATATAGGAGGTTATGTAGGATTCATGAGATCTATAGCTGCTGTTATTAGACAATTCAAACCAACTAGGTGTATAATTGTGTTTGACGGTAAAGGAGGCTCTGCAAGGAGAAAGAAAATGCACTCTGGTTATAAAGAAGGTAGATCAGTGCCAACTCGTTTTAACAGACGAGATGATATCGGAGACATGACTCAAGAACAAGAATTACAAAATATGCGTCATCAGATGCATAAATTATCTGAGTACTTACAATGTTTGCCAATGACACTTATTTCCATTGACAATATTGAAGCAGATGATACTATTGCTTATTTAGCGACTGAAGTTTTTCGACCTAAAGATAGTGAAGTAATCATAATGTCAGATGATAAAGACTTTATTCAATTAGTAGATGCTAAAACTTCAGTATGGAGGCCAGTAGAAAAGAAATACTACACTCAACCAGAAGTAGAAGCTAAATTTGGAATACCTTCTCATAACTTTATACATTATAAAGTATTCATGGGAGATAATTCAGATAACATCAAAGGTATTAATGGAATAGGTATTAAAACATTACAAGCAAAATTTCCAATGCTTTTAACTGACCAAACAGTTACATTGGAAGAAATTATAGCCTTTGCACAAGCGAACAAAGACGCACACAAAGTCTATAAGACAGTCGTGGACTCAGAGTCCCAGTTAAGACTTAATTGGGCACTTATGTCATTAGAAGATTTAGATATAGCTGCTAATTACAAAGGTATTATTGCTGACATTGCTCAAAGAGATATACCGCCTATGGACACTTTTAAATTTAAAAAGATGTTTATGGAAGACAAAATATATGCCGTAATTCCAAATGTAGATTCCTGGCTAACAAGTAGCTTTGGAACAATTACAGCTTTTGGTCAAAAATAATTTGTATGGTTCAAATGAATTTAATATATTTAGGTTAATATGGCAGACAAATTAAGTAATTTCGGACACGGATTTCAGGTAAAGATTGTATCTTCTTTACTTACAGATAAAGCATTTTTGCAGCAGGTAGCAGATATTCTATTGCCTGAATTTTTCGAATCAGAAGCTAACCAATGGGTTGTAGAGCAAATAGTAAAATACTTCCATGAGTATGGATGTGCTCCTACTTTAGATGTATTTAAAATCAAAACTCAAGAAGTAGACAGAGATGTAGTTAAGACTGCAATAGTAGAAACTCTTAAAGATTCATATAGATTTTTAGAATCAGATGATTTAGATTTTGTTAAGGCTGAGACTTTAGACTTTTGTAAGAATCAGTGTATTAAAAGAGCAATTTTAGATTCAGTAGAACTTTTGAGAAAAGGTGAATACGATTCTATCAAAGCTACTATTGATATGGCAATGAAAGCTGGTGCCGATAAGGCAGTAGGGCATGAATATAATTCAAGTGTTGAAGCTAGGTATTTAGAAAATGTTAGAGCATGTATTCCAACCCCATGGCCAGTAATTAATGATTTAGCAGATGGAGGTTTTGGTAAAGGAGAACTTGTAGTGTTTGTAGCTCCAGCAGGTATTGGTAAATCTTGGGGTCTTATTAATGTAGGAGCTCACGCAGTAAAAAATGGTTTAAATGTAGTTCATTAT